>Ga0066403_1000002_pt1 | contig 27904 bp, 38 predicted proteins | sample LakWasMeta3_LOW4_2_FD_59490 | JGI IMG/M metagenome (GOLD analysis project Ga0066403, IMG submission 59490) | Freshwater sediment methanotrophic microbial communities from Lake Washington under simulated oxygen tension - Sediment Metagenome 3_LOW4 | ecosystem: Environmental > Aquatic > Freshwater...
AGGCGCTAGCCGTAACCCAACACACCGAACAACAAATATTGGGTTACGCTAGCGCTAACCCAACCTACGCCCTACACCTAGCCATTATTCTTGCGGCGGTCTACGCCGTTCCACGTTTTCGATTCCTTTTCATGCTTGGCCGCGGCGGCGGCTAGTAGGGCCATGCGTTTGACGGCGGCCTGATCTCCTTTATCTTCAATATGGCGGAAGTTGTCCAGCAGGGCGGCTTCTTCGCGGGTGAGTGCTGCGGTGGCGGCTGAATGGGATCGGTTGCCGGTCAAAATATAATTCACATCCGCACCGGCTGCGGCGATTGCTATTAAATATTGCGAGTCAGGAAACCTCTTTCCAGATTCATAATTTATTTGTGAAAGCCTCTTCACCCCGCCAATTTCGGCCAATTCATCCTGCGTTAACCCCAGTCTTTGACGCTCTTCTTGTAGTCGCTTTTCCAAAGTATTCACCCGCATACATAAATAAATCTTTACATGTATGCAATTGCATACAATAATTAACACCGAACAACACAAATTAACAATAACTAACAGGTTAAATCATGACTGCTAACAAAGCCAAGAGCAATGACATCAAGCATCGTCTGAGAAAAGACCATCAGATGACGCTGACTGACTTTGCTGACAAATACGGCTTCAAGTTTCGCGATGTATCCGATGTCGTACGAGGCATCCGCCTTGGTCAATACGGTATTGGCCGCGACATATCCGAGAAACTACAAGCCTTAACGGGTTTAAAAATTACCCAATAACACCATCAACCACTAGAGGAAAGAGAATGATATTAACTGTTACCAATTTTTCGTCCCGGTATAGCAAGGTCAGTATGCTAAGAACGAAAGCCGCAACTCAAGACCTAAAAACACCAGACGAAGTTAAGGCTGATTTTTTAGCCAGCGGCGTAATGAACAACACACTAACCCCCGATCAGGTTAAAGATAAATTTCAAAAACGCGGCATTACCTTTAGTGGCTGGGCAAAAGAAAACGGCTACCGGGTTAATGAGGTTTACCGCATTCTTAATGGCCAATCAAAAGCGAAATATGGCAAGTCCTATGAAATCGCTGTAAAGCTTGGTCTTAAATCCGCTGCTTAATCCTTCCGGAGAAACGCCATGACCACACCCAAACCTATCGTAACCATCGAGCAAGGCCACGTTTTCACCACCTCGTTAATGCTGGCAGAAAAGTTCGATAAATTGCATTACAACGTTTTGCGGGACATTAAAAACATCCTGCAAAATTGCCCCGATGAGAGCTTTCGACGCCTCAATTTTGAGGCGTCCTCATACCAAAATGAGCAGAATAAAACTCAACCCATGTACAACCTGACCCGCGATGGTTTCACCATGGTGGCCATGGGCTTTACCGGACAAAAAGCCTTCCTGTGGAAAATCGCCTTCATCAATGCCTTTAATCGCATGGAAGCCAAACTCAACGAGCTGCTGGTCACCGAACACCATTCAATGCTTGCCGACCTCTACGCCAAACATCCCAAGTGGCCTGGCGTTCGCACCGATACCCGGGCCGGTTATACGCAAGTCCAAATCGGCCAACGTAATGGCATGAACCGCCGCAACGTGCAACGCATGCAGCAACGTATCCGTACGGCAGGCCTCGATTGCCGACCACCGGCACGTTTAACCCTCATTGCTTAGGAGCCATTATGAAACATAACCAAGCGGGTTTAAGACGGCTTCGTTTTCACATGATAAAAACCGTTTGCACAATATACAAGCGTTATTTCTATCTTGAACCCATCACCCGGAGCTTTCGCAATGGCGACTCAAGATAATAAATCTGCAGGCAAGGTCCTGGCGGTGCTGGATGTGTTATTGCGCAACTTCGCGCACGGCTTCAGCCCGGGCGAACTGGCCAAGGAAACCGGCTTTAGCGCCAGCGACATCACCCGTTATGTGGGCACACTGGAAAGCGCCGGCTTTGCCGAAAGGATTACCGAGACCGGGCGCATCCGCCCCAGCCATCGCCTGGGACAAAGGGCCTTGCAGATTCTTAATTCCCTGAATGAGGCAGAAAGCCGCATCCAGACCTCAATAAACCGGATAACGAGAGTAGAAAAATGAATGTAACAAAGATTGCGTTTGACCCAAAACGCAGGGAAGTCAGTAGCCAGTATGGGAAAGCAATTGGCAAAATCCTGTTGGACAACAGGGAAATTGTGAAAGCAACGCTATTTAAAGCTTTGCAGGAAGGGGATGTTATTAGAACAGCAAAAATGTCGGGGTACACAGACTTTTTCAAGGACATGACGACCAGCGGGAAACTGAGAGCCGACATTCTGGAGCAGTTAATCAATCAATTCGAGAAGTTAATAGAAGATGGCTTTGGCTTTAACGCAGCCCTTTACCAGCTCATGGAAGAAGGCTGGGTGGAGAAAATAGGCAATTTTGACTTGCCGGGGAAAAACAATGGCTAGAACAGAAAATAAAAACGAAATAACGCAATTTGTCGTGACTGACGAGAACACGCCGAACATTTATACGATGGTCGATGCGGTTGATTTGCTGGATAAGCTGGAAGTTGAAGCCGCCGAGAATGTGCAGGCGCTGGCACTGGAGCTAGGTTATGAAGGATCGCTGTCAAAGCGGGAATTAATATTAGGCATCAAATCCTCAATGCGCAGTTCTATCGAGCATGTGCTTGAGGCGGGACGGCGGTTATTGATTCTGAAAGAGATGACGCCGCATGGCCAATTTACTAACGAACTGGGAAAAGAGGGTATTGATGAAAGAGTAGCGCGTAAATTTATGGCGGCAACCCTGAAATTTTCAAAACGGCCGTCAACGGCCGTTTTGAAATCAGTAGGGAACCCAACAAAAATGTTAGAGCTTTTGATTTTAGATGATGGCGAAGTCGAGGCGCTTGAAAAGGGCGATACCGTCCGCGGTGTAACAATGGATGACATAGAGCGCATGAGCGCATCCGAGCTAAGGAAAGCCCTTCGCGAATACAAAGAACGCATTGAGGACAAGGATAAAGTGCTTCAGGACAAAAATGCAACGATAGACAAACAGGCGGAAAAGCTGATCAGTCTTGAAGGTCGGCAACGTCTCAAGCCTGTCAGCGCCGAACAAGCCGTGCTAGATGCGCGCGCCAACCTGCAAACCTGTGCGGCCCATATCAAGGCGGCGGTCATGGCCTCGCTGCGCAAAGGCATCAAGGATTTAAGTGAATTGCCCGGCGACCACTCGGCCTTTGCCGGCGGTTGCCTGATCGAGATAGGCCGCGAGCTGGCTATTTTGCGCAGTGACTTCAGTCTGCCGGCCACCGTATCAGAAGACCTGACGCCTGAATGGATGAGAGAGGATGTAATGGCCAGCATCGAAAAGCAGTATGCCGCGTCGCCCAATGTAACCGATAGCCTGAGCGAAAAGGAATGATCTATGTCAGCTGTCATCATTCAACGCTTGTCCCTCGTCGCGATGGTCGCGCAGAGTGCCGGTCATGGCGAGCGGGGCAAGATTTATCGCGAGGCCTGCGCCGAGTTGGGAATCAGTATGCAAACCATGCATCGTAAATTAGGCAAGATCAGCGTACGCGACCAACGCAAACGTCGCGCCGACGCCGGTAGCACGCAATTGTCTCTGGACGAGGCGCACATCATCAGCGCCTATGTGCTGGAACATATCCGCAAGAACAACAAGAAGACCAAATCCATGCAGGCCGCCGTTAAAGAGCTGCGGGCCAATGGCGTGATTGTCGCAGGCACCGTTAACGAGGAAACCGGCGAAATAGTCCCGCTGTCCGACTCTGCCATCCAGCACGCCTTGCGGGGGTACGGCCTGCATCCGGAACAGGTCTTGGCTCCGGACCCTGTGATGACCTTGAAGAGCAAGCACCCTAATCATGTCTGGCAAATCGATGCCTCCTTGTGCGTGCTGTACAAGCTGCCGGATCAGCCCGGCTACGGCATTACCGAGGTGGAGACGACAGAGAAATACAAGAACAAGCTGAGCCACTTCGCCAAGATCGAACACCGCCTGGTCCAGCGCTATCTGATTACCGATCACGCCAGTTGTGCGGTATTTATCTATTTCGCCTTCGGCGGCGAGAGCACGGAAAGCCTGTGTATGTTGCTGATACAGGCCATCCGGCAGCGCGAACAATACCCGTTTTACGGCATCCCGATGATTATTTACCTGGACCGGGGCAGCGCCAACCGTTCGGCCACCTTCAAAAACCTGTGCAAAGCATTAGGCATCCGCCTGGAATTTGCCCAGGGCGCACGAGCCAAGGGCCAGGTAGAGAAGATGCACGACGTGGTGGAGCTGGGCCTGGAATCCGGCCTGAAAATGGCCGTGCATATCCGCAGCGTGGAGCAGCTCAATGAGCTGGGGCAAAAGTGGGCGCACTGGTTCAACGCGACCAGCATTCATAGCCGTCACCAGAAGACCCGTTATGCCGCCTGGCAGCGCATTAAGCCGGAGCAGTTGATCACGACCAAGCTCGATACCGAACAACTGCTGTTGCTGGCTCGCGAAGAGCCCAAGGAATGCAAGGTCACGCCGTACCTGACCGTCAACTTCAAGGGGGGCGAATACGACGTGTCCAAGGTGCCGGGGGTGATGGTGGGTGAAAAGATCATGATTACCCGTTGCGCGTTCGATGCCGACTTTGCCCAGGCGGTATTGCATGACGAAAACAACCGTGAAGTATTTCAGCAACTCCCCGTCAAGGCCCGTGATGCCGAGTGGGGCTGGTTCAGCGATGGCGCCGTGCTTGGCGAGGAACACAAGCGCCATGACGATACGCCGGCGCAAACCGCCCGCAAGCGTTTGGAACGCCTGGCGATGAATGCGGAGACCGACAGCGAGGCCGAAGCCAACCGGAAAGCCAAAGTCGCGCCGTTCGGGGGCCGCATCAATCCCTATAAGGAGTCCGACGAATACCGGCATCCGGCCTATTTGCCCACCCGAGAAACGGTGCGCAACCTGGACACGCCGCTGCGGGAGCTGGAGCGCATGAACACCGTACGAATGGCCAAATGGCTGCAAGGGCGGCTGAAAGCGGATTATCAGCCGCCCTTATTGGTGGACATAATAAAAAGGTTTCCGGACGGCGCGACCGAGCCGGAACTTGAACAGGTGTTGGCAGACCTGCGCGCGGGTAGAACCGTAAGCGGCAAAGCCAGACTGCAAGCAATTTAACAATTAACTAACCAAGAGGGTAAAAAAATGAGAGCAGATAAATATGGCACCTGGGCCGAGCAAGTCCGGCATAGTCAAGGCTGGAGACCGGGCAATAAGCACCCGCGCTGCGAGTTTTGCGCTTACCTGTTAGTGCTAAACAGGGAACCAAGCATTTTGGCACGATGCAGCAAAGGGGCTTTTGCCACGTCGATTGCTGCGTGCTGCGATCAGTTTCAGCCGGCACAAGTCGTTGAGGTAACCCCATGAAAACCATCCTGGTGATTGAGGACAACCCCAAAGCACCCAACGGCGTTGACATATCAACCATGCGCATACTGACTGAGCAGGAGCAGAAAAACGCTGCCGTGCAAAAACCAACCAAAGCCAGCGCAATGATGGCGGTGATTGAAAAAGCGATTAGTGATTTTAATTTGGAAATGAAGCGGGCTGCGGCTGCCGAGACAAAGCCAGACTCAAAAGAGGGCAAGTCATGCTGGCACTAAAACCCGTGATGCAGGCCGCCAATGTCAGCCAGGCGGAACTGGCCAGGATGATCGACATGAGCCCCGCGGCCATTGCCCAGCTGTTGAATCACGGGCAATGGCCGAAGAAGCCATCCATGAAGAAATTAAAAGGGCGTATTTGGGAAGCCCTTGCAGACAAAAACATCGCTGTTGACGCAGCGATGTTTGAACCCCTTTCCGGCAATGTTGAGATTGACGGAACTTTACCAGCCCTGACCGAGGAGGTCCAAGACATGTTACTACGAAAACAGAGTTTAACGCCACAGGCAAAAAAGCAGTTTGGCCTTTTCCGGGATCCCTTTGAAAACGACGTGCAGGAAGCCGACGACGTGTTCATAACCCCCGATATTCGCTATGTCCGCGAATATCTGTGGACGACCGCCAAGCTGGGCGGGTTTATGGCCGTCGTGGGCGAATCCGGCGCCGGCAAGTCCACGCTGCGCAAGGATTTGGAAGAGCGCATTTTTCGTGAAGATGCGCCGATTCTGGTCATGAGCCCCTACATTCTCGGCATGGAGGATAACGACAAGAAAGGCAAGACCCTGAAGGCCGCCAGTATTGCCGACTGCATGATTCACGCCCTGGCACCGCTGGAACGCCCTTATCAGTCGATGGAGGCGAAAGGCCGTCAGCTGCACAGGCTGTTGAAGGAAAGCCGCAAGGCGGGCTTTAGCCATGTCCTGGTGATCGAGGAAGCGCATGGCTTGAGCATACCAACCCTGAAGCATTTAAAGCGCTTCTTTGAGCTGGAGGACGGCTTTAAAAAGCTGGTCAGTATCGTGCTGATCGGACAGACCGAGCTGAAAACCAAATTGTCCGAGCGCTCGCCGGAAGTGCGCGAAGTCGTGCAGCGCTGCGAGGTGGTCGAATTGGCGCCGCTGGATAGCCAGCTGGAGGCCTATTTACGCTTCAAGTTTAACCGGATCGGCAAGCCGGTAGACGAAATATTTGATAAAGACGCGATGGACGGCATCCGTTCCCGGCTGATCCTTGCCAAAGCTAACAAACAGTCACGGGAAACCGTCAGCCTGATGTATCCCCTGATGATCAACAACCTGGTGACCGCTGCCTTAAACACAGCAGCAACATTGGGCTTTACCACCGTTTCAGCGGATTTAATCCGGGAGGCTTAATCATGCAATTAAAAAACTACAACGATCTATTACGTAGCTGTTTGCGTCGCGCAGATTTTGAGCTGCAACTGGAAAGCCAGGAGCAGGAAGAGCAACGCCAGCGCCTAGAAAGATGCTATATGAAGCAAAGCCGCAAGGAGTCACGCCTTTTAGCAGCACGAAGAAACGCAATGAAGGTGAAGGCATGAGCACACAACAAGCGCAGTTACAAACCGAGCACGGCTATATGCCCTTTGGCAAGGTCAGCGTGGTGATGAACAAGCTTATCGCGAGGGGCTTTACCATTATTTCCATACGCCTGGGCGCCATACCAGGGATTACTGTAAAACCCTGCGAGGCTACTCGGGAGCTTGATTCGCGCTATCGCGGTTACAGCTTTAACGGCATGCAGTATTTTGCCGACTATAGCGCGCTGGTGGATGGCGTAGAAGTGGAGTGGTACAAACCGAGAGCGAAAATTAAACCCTGGGGGGAGCAATGAACACGCTGAAACGGGTCGCGGCCCCGCTGATTTTTGCCGCCATGCTAGCCGGAACCGCATTGTTGATGGCGGCCGGTAAATTTCTGAAATCCATAGTAAGACTGGAGGAATAATATGAATATGTTAGCTGTAGCATTTATTGCGGGCACTTTTTTTGGTGCCTTTGTGGGGATCATGGTTATGTGCCTGGTCGCAATCAATCGCTTCGAAGACGAGGACTAACCATGACTGAAAATTTGAATAAAACGAACCCGGGAGAAATCCCTTTTGGTTACCGGCCAGACAGTTTCGGGCGCTTGACGCCGAGCTCGATGATCAAGCCCCTGGACTTGTTGCGAGATGACACGGTACTTCGCATTATCGCCAACGGCAGGCAGGCGCAAAGCGCCTTGCGGGCCTTCAAGCAGTCGGCCCAATCGGATATTGCCGCATTCCTGGCCATCTCTGCCGGGCAGTACGGGGTAAAAATGGGCGGGCGCAAGGGGAACTTGCAACTCACCAGTTTTGACGGCAAGTACAAGGTGCTGCTTGCCGTCTCTGAAAATCTGGTATTTGATGAGCGCTTGCATATTGCCAAACAGTTGGTTGACGACTGCATCCATGAATGGGTCAAGGGCAGCAACGACCACATCAGGGCACTGGTTGAACATGCCTTCCAGACCGACAAGCAGGGCAATATCAATACTGCGCGCATATTTAGCCTGATGCGGCTGAAAATCGATGATGCCGACTGGCAAGCGGCGATGGAGGCGTTGAGGGATTCCATTCAGATCACCTCAACATCCGAGTATATCCGCCTCTATGAGCGGGTTGACGGCACGGATAAATACCGCCAGATAGTGCTGGATATGGGGGGTGTCTGATGGCAACGGTTACCATCAAGAGTCTCGCCGACATGTTGAAGTGTTCAATCTGTAATGCGCGAAAGCTAGTGAGGAGCGATAACTTCCCTCGGCCAAAGCATATCAAGGCGCACACAAGGGAAGTCCATTGGGATGAGGGCGAGGTGAAGACATGGGTGGAATCATATACCAGAACGCGCACATCTCAACAAAATAAGGGCGCCTTCAGTGGGCTGGACAATAACCTGGCACGGTCTTTTTTAATGGGCCAGCATGACCACGTCGGGCGGCAATTACGGAACCAGAAAAGGCTTATCTTGGCCAGGAGGAACGACCCCAAAACCAAAATAATTCGGATGGGTGAGGCCAATGTACAAAGTTCCCGCGATGCCAATCCCTGGGCAGGGCTTTTTTAATGTCGTGCAGTTTCGACTGCCCGTATTGCGGGGAATCGATCGACATTATTCAGGGCATGGAGCTGGCCGCGGGGAATGAATGGACGGCTCTGATACAAAGCTTAACGCCCAGTATGATCGGCGCCTTGCTCCGGTATCTGGAGCTGTTCAAGCCGCACAAACAAACCTTGCGCTGGTCCCGGCGTCTGGCCTTGACTCAGGAGCTGATGCCGATGATCAAGTCCGGAACGCTGGTCCGTAACGGGATCACTCATCCCATGCCTGCCCAGGTATGGGAAGGCGTCATGATGCACCTGGTTAGCAACAAGCCGGCATCGCTGGCACTGCCGCTCAAGTCCAACGGTTATTTGCTGGCCATCATGATGGGCAAAGTCGAAAAGAAGCAGGCGTTAGCGGAGGCGAAAAAGATCGAGGCGCAGCGTAATAGGGGGCAAGCAGGGGCAGCAACGGGCTTGGTGCCGTTGACCGAGCTTGTTGAACAAGCGGCAAAAAAGACCAAAACCAACCCCCCGCCAAACTGGCAGGGAATTTTAAAAAAAACACCCTGATGCGGTTGTGGTTGTAGGTTGGGTTAGGCGATAGCCGTAACCCAACACATCAACTGCCACACAAATTTTAATGAGTTTTTTATGCAACATAGAAATAGACAATCCGAGTTTGATAGAAAACGCTTTTACACCTTGCTGAGAGTAGGCAAGGAACAGTTGCAATGGGATGACGAGTTTTACTATGGCATCTGGCTGCCTACCATGGGCGCGTCGCTGCTCAACGGCCGATACTCGGCCACTTCCTTATCCAATAGACAGCTCTTTATCGCCGTTGAGAATATGAAAAGCAAGGGCTTTAAGGTTGCGTACAAATCGGGCAATAAAAAAGAGGCCGTGCCGGCAGTGCCAAATCGTAAACTGGCCGATGATGCCCAGTCTAAAAAAATCCGTGCGTTGTGGCTGGAGCTGCACAATGCCGGCAAGGTGCGCAATCCTGCCGAAGAAAGTTTGGCGGCTTACGTGAAACGCGCAACCAAGATCGATGCCCTGCAATGGCTCAGCACGGAACAAGCCAGCGCCATTATCGAACAGCTGAAAAAATGGCTGGCACGCTAATGCAGAAGTTGCGCAGATATTTTCGTCGTTGGTATTGGCGACACAGATTTAAGCGATTGGAACCAGCTACACAGCAGTTAGCAATTCTTCTTAAAATTGATCCTGACAGTCTTATAGATCGTGGCTTTTTATGAGCGAACTACCCAAGCACCTGTTGCCTGCCAGCCTGCTGCAGATCGCTGAATACTGCGGCGAGACCACGATGTGGGCAATCTGGAGCGCATACGGCGGCGGCCATTTATCGGTGCCGATGCAGGTATCCCCGGACCATGCGCTTAGCCAGTTACTGGGGTACGTTGCTGCGTGCAAATTCTGCCAGGCCTTTGGCGGCGAGCTGCTGTCAATCCCCAAAGCGGAAGCGGCAAAACGGGCGGTCAGGAATGTCCGGATTCGTCAGGAGCGGTTAGAAGGCCAGGACAATTTTAGCCTGTGCCGGAAATACGGCCTCACGGAGCGGCAAATCATCACGATTTGCCAGGCCGATGAGGTGCCTGTGCTGAATATGGACTTGTTTGATTAAAATTGCGATTTAAGGCATTTTTTTTAGCTTGCCTTGTCTGTGTAGCCAAAAGCCAATAGACCCCGTTTATAAAGTTTATGCGTTGCGAGAATGGGCGTTATTGAAGGCATGTCTGCCCTGCTTGACTATAATAAGCGGGATATTTTATTTTAACCTTGATGGAGAACGCTATGAAAAACAAAATCATCATTGCGGCATTATGTGTTTTGATGGGTGGATGTACAAACAGCAAATACCCAAATTGGCAATATGTCAGGATTGAGCCGCAGGTCCCGGATAAAAAATGTGTTTACAAAATGCAAGAGCCTTGCAGTTTAAGAACTAATGCCTGCCTGAACTGGCATAAACAGAGAGCGACAACATTCGGCGCTGATACTGTCGTAATAACCCAGGCTGAAGCGCTCACAGTCGCATCAACAGGTTTCACGGGATATAAAGCCAGCGAAAACAGCAGCACCATTGCCGATTACTATTATTGCAATGGACCTAAAAATTTAAAGCCCAAAGACTAAACATTAGATTTGAAAGCCTATAGTGCGTAGGTTGGGTTAGCGCTAGCGTAACCCAACATTGGCCGCTTCGGTGTGCTGGGTTACGGCTATCGCCTAACCCAATTTACGGGCTAGTTACAAAAACATGATTTATGTAGTAGAGTAACCACACCTGACCATTGCGAGGACCTCCTCGCAATGGTCCTCCTCCTGCCAGACCCATTCCGAAGCGTTTCATAATCCCCCTTGCCTCATGACTGCCTATCATTCAGCCCATGAGCAAAAACAAATCCCTGACTATTGCCTTATCCGCGCAGCTTATCGAGCTGGGCGGCACTGCGCCCACTGAAATCAAGCTGTTGCCCGCCGGCCGGTTCAAGGCTAAGGACGGTCGCCCGCAAGGCTTGCCGGGCTGGACCATGAACGATGTAGGCGCCGCCGCCATCCTGACAGCCGCAGGCAAGCAGACGGATAAATACCTGATCGACTACGAGCACCAGACCCTGCACAGCAAGGCCAATGGCAAGCCGGCGCCCGCGGCGGGATGGTTCGGCGAACTGGAATGGCGTGCCGGCAACGGCCTGTATGCCACCGACGTGCAATGGACAGCGGCGGCCCAGACCTCAATAGAGGCCAGAGAGTACCGCTACATCAGCCCCGTTTTAACCTATAACCCGAATACCGGCGACGTGACCGGCCTGCTGATGGCGGCACTAGTCAACTATCCCGCGCTCGACGGACTGAATGATCTGGCGGCTGCGCATTTTAACTTTTACCAACCCACCAGCGAGAACACGATGAATAAAGAGCATCTAGCCGCCTTAGGTCTCCAGGAGGGCGCAGACGATGGCGCCGTTCTGTCCGCCATTAATACACTTAAAGAACAAGCGGCTCAGGTCGCCGCGCTATCGGCGCAGATCGAAGCGCTGAAAGCGCCTGACCCCATCCGGTTTGTGCCGGTTGCCGTTGTGGCTGAGCTGCAAACCCAGCTGGCCGCATTGTCCACGAAAGTGGCAGCGTCCGAGATCGATGACTTGATCAAGAGCAATTTAACCAGGCTGCCGACGCCCGGGTTGCAGGCGTGGGCTAAAAGCCAAACGGTCGAAGCGTTATCCGCTTATCTCGCCAATGCGCCAGAAGTGCCGGCGTTAGCGGGGATGCAAACGGACGGCAAAGCCCCTGGCGCAACCGATCAGGATCCCATCACCGACGAAACCGCGCATAAGGCCAGCTGGAACGCCAACGCGGAACTGCGCGCCGAGTTCGGCGATTTTGAAACTTATGCCGCTTTCGCCAAGGCAGACGCCGGCGGTCTGGTAAAAATCAAAGGAGATAAATAATGACGACTTTAGCAGTTGATAAGCCACGCACCTATGAACTCCATGGCGAGTTCGATACCGACTTGCCCGCCATTGCTTCCGACATCATCTACGAAGGTGCTGCCGTAGGGGAAAACGGTTCCGGTTATTTCCGCCCATTGGCAGCCGCCGATCCCTTCGCCGGTTTTGCGCTGATGCGGTGCGATAATTCATCCGGTGCGGCCGGCGTCAAGAATGTGCATGTCCGGGCCAAGGGCGCCGTCGTGTTATCTGTGACCGGCGTAACGGCCGTAACGGATGAGGGGGCAACGGTTTATGCCTCGGATGACGATACCTTTACGCTGACTTCGACGTCCAACACCGCAATCGGCAAGGTTCTCCGTTACATCAGTGGGACTCAGGTCGTTGTTTATTTCGAATCCGCATCATTGCGCTCACTCTAAGAGGTTGTCATGCCCAGTTTAATTACCAGTAGAGCCGTTATCGGCAAGTTTTACCGCGCTTTGGAACAGGATATCGGCGATACCTGGGTGCCCGGCGTCAGTATGTTGTTTAACTCCGATCAGGAATCGGAAACCTATGCCTGGCTGGGGCAATCCCCCGCCTTCCGCGAATGGGTAGGCGCACGGCAAGCCAAAGGCATTACCGAGCAGAGCATCACCATCGCTAACAAGAAGTTCGAGGCGACGCTTGAGATCCCGACCGACTGGATTCGCCGCGACAAATCCGGGCAGATCGATGTCCGTATTAACGAGCTGGCCAGCCGTGCCAATGCGCATTGGGCTAGCCTGCTGTCAACGCTGATCATCAATGCCGAAAGCGCGCTTTGTTATGACGGCCAGTATTTCTATGATACTGATCACGTCGAGGACGATAGCGGCACGCAAAGCAATTCCATTACCAGCGACATCACTACCACGACCGCGCCGACTTCGGCCGAGTTCCAGACAGCCATCCTGTATGCCGTACAAAAACTGTTGAGCTATAAGGATAACCAGGGCGAGCCGATGAACGAAAACGCCCGCGAGTTCCTGGTAGTTGTGCCGGTGCCGTTCCTGGCCGCGGCTGCGACAGCGTTAGGCGCGACAGTTATCGGGCAAACCTCGAATAATATCCAGGCGTTGGGCTCCTTGGGAGGCTTTACTTTCCGTCTGGTCGTCAATGCCCGCCTGACCTGGACAACCAAGTTTGCGTTGTTCCGTGCCGATGGCCCGACTGCGGCCTTTATTCGCCAGGAAGAAGAGCCGATCAAGGTGTCCGCACTGGCTGAAGGCTCCGACATCGAGTTTACCCATGATGTGCATCGCTATGGCGTCAAAGCCATGCGTAATGTTGGCTACGGCTACTGGCAACGTTCCGTATTAACCACATTCGTGTAATCCGGAGGACGGCATGTTGATCAAAACCAATAAAGTTATCCGCGTGCCGTCCGGCGTCCGTTTGCTGTTGACGTCGGCGCAATTGGACGCACGCCTGCACAATGTCATTGATGATGTGGATGGCGTGATGCGAGTGGCGCACCCGATGGAGTTCAAAGCGGGAGAAATGCTGGAGGTCGTGGGGGAGTTGCCGGATGCTATTCCATCTGATCACTACAGCGTGCTGGATGAACCGATGGACACGCCGATTAAGCCAAGCAAAGCAAAAAAAAATATGGGGAATTAGACGATGCCGGGAAGTGAAGGGATAGCGCGTTGGCCAATGTTTTACAAAACCGTTGGGGACATGCCAACAGCCGCTGCCTATGGTGTTGGCTCGGCTTGGGCAGGGGCTATGCTCTATTGGTCAGACGGCGTGATTTGGCAGAGCATTAACGGCAGAGATAATAATTTAACACAAAAAAAGGGGAAGACTTTTGGTGGAAATTATGGGCGAAGAATATCAATGTGGGAAAGTTCACTTTCAAATCAAGCCGGAACTGTCAGTAGAATTTCAACGACTGCCGGCGATATGCATCCGCACTATGAAAACCAAAACCAGTTTTTACGCATCTCGCACAATGCAACCCAATCTTTCGGCCAACAAAATGTAACAACGTCTGCTCTCAGTACATCATCAAGAAAAGAGTCGTCAGTTGGCATTTGGATCAGAAATCCAACGTATCACCATTTAGGCGCTACCATTACATTATTTAATGGTGCCGCAGACAAGTCATTAATTTATCATTTTAATGTGAAGCCGACCGCTAACGAGTGGGAATTTTTCACTATATCTGGAATCGTTATTGGAGGTGCTAATCCGTGGACTCATGGGACAGATCAGATATCAATTATCAGAGTTGGTCAAAACAATGATATGGGTCAATGGGTTTCTGGTGATTCGATTGATGTAGGAACGCTATATTTCGGCACCAAAGGAAGAGCACGATTTTTAATTTGTAATGATGACTGCGTTACTACCGTAGTAAATCCATTTAATACGACGGATATTCTCCCCGCATCAGGGAGGAGTTACAGGGAAATAGTCGAGTATTACGGATTTAAAGGGACAATATACTGTGTCCCAAGTTTAATTGGTACAACAGGATATTTAACTCAAACAGAACTGTTAAACCTTCATGATAATGGATGGGCAATAGGCTCTCATTCTTGGACTCATCCGTCGTACAGCAGCCGTGGTCTAAAATCACTGGGGCCAGTAGGGTATGCTGACGTTAGCGATCCATATCATAGCCAGGCCACAAACGATGATTCGGCGATTTATACTGATATTATGCAAGGTATTGAAGGTCTAACAAATCTGGGGATTCCTGATGCCGACCGACTTTTTTCAATACCGCAGGGCGCAGTTGATGATTATGTACGATCAGCCATCATTAGATCGGGTGTAAAACATGTACGAGATATCTCTTCTTATAATGACGCGCATACACTATCAATAGGCCTGCCAACAGGAGATAGGGACGGATCAGGGTCAAAATCAAGATCGGGATGGGTACATCAATATGATGCTGTACAAACAGATGGCGAAATTACTGATGTACAGGCAAAAAGCTATATTGATGACTGTATTTTGATGGGGGCTACTGGGGCAAATTATCATCATGGTACTAGCTCGGTAAACGGGCAGGTATTGGACTCAGTGCTAGCCTATCTAAAAATAAAGTCAGACCTTGGATTAATAGACGTTATGACCGCTTCTCAAGCCGCTTATGATGATGGGCTTTTTTGATGTATTCATCGGCTAGTCATTATGGTTTGTATATTGAAATGGTGCCTGGCATCTATATGGCGGTTTAACTTTGACCTACGCCACCAAACAAAACCTGATTGACTGCTTCAGCGAAGTGGAACTGATCCAGCTCACCGACTTTGACAATCTGGGAGTTATCAATGATACGGTGCTAACCAAGGCGTTGACTGATGCCGATGCCGAGATTAACGGCTATCTGACCGCCTACCCGCTGCCGTTAACGACAGTCCCGGCTAACCTGGTGCGCATTGCCTGCGATATCGCCCGTTACTATCTGTACAGAGACCAGGTTATTGAGGGGGTCGAAAAACGCTATGCAAACGCCGTCAAATATCTACAAATGATAGGCAAGGGGCAAATAAGGATAGGTCCAGATGTTAACGGCGATATTTCTGCCACCAAAGATTCCGGCATTGATTTTTTCTCAAGCAGGAAAATCTTTGGTGATGTCGATTTTTAACTATCAATTATAAACAGGACTCAATATGACCCATTTTACAAATTTCACCGAAGCAGGAGTTATAACGCACGTTTTCAGGACCGGCTCATTTGCCAAGCCTACCATGCTGTATATCGGCCTGATGTCTGCCGTGAGCGATGGCGAAGCCGGGACCGTAACTGAATTAACGGGAGGCGGCTATGCCCGCGTAGCGAATAACCCCTCAGACGCCAACTGGTCAGCGCCATCTGGCGGCAATGGAACCACTAGCAATATTGCCGCTGTCACGTTTCCAGAGGCAACTGCCAACTGGCCAGCCGCCACACATTTCGGCATTTGGGACGATCCAACCGCGGGCAATCTTATGGTTTATGCGCCGCTTGCCGCACCGCGCACTATTACTACAGGCGTAACCGCCTCGTTTGCTGCGGGACAACTAACAGTACAGGTTGATAACTAATGTTGACGCCAGAGCAAATAGAAATATTACGTACAGATATGCTGACACATTCAGCACTGGATGTGGCTCGTTTGTCGGGGGATGATGTTACCTTAGCCAATTACTACAATGCCGAGGCAAGCCCTGCTTATGTAGTTTGGAAGACGCGCATTACTCAAGACGAAATCATGCAGAACGGTTTTGACTGGACCCGCGTTGATAATTTATCAGTTGGCAAGGCGAGGGTGTGGGAATGGATGTTCGATAATGGTCAAAAAAGCATCAATGCAGCAAAAGCGAATGTACGTGCCGGTATAGATGCTGTGTGGGTTGGTACGGCGGCAGACTTGGCAGTAAGAGCAAATGTATATGTACATTGCAAGCGTAAGGCTACCGTTTTTGAAAGACTTTTTGCAACTGGCGCAGGCTCAGACGCTAGCCCGTCAATCATGACGGTTGAAGGCAGGATAAGCTATGCGGAAATTAGCGGAGCACGATAATGGGTATTACAATTGTAGCAACTCAGGTCACATGGTCAGCCGCTAACACATTGAGCGTTACTGGCGCCACCGAGGTGGTTAGCGATGTAATGACCCTGGATGATACCTGCGTTAACCTGGCTATACAGGTTAGCGCTGATAATGCAGGGACCCCGGCATCCGGCGATACGGCGGTATGGCGGATACAATGGTCTACCGGCGATGTCCTGGCAAATTCCGGGGACGATTACGATACGTCTGAGCATGCTCAGTTCTTGACTGTGCTGGACACATTCGGGGCCAACATGCCAGGAGAGGATCCCGCACGAAGAACCGTCTCCGTTCCAAGAGCCGCGAAGAAATTTAAGCTTGCTTGCACTTGTGCCCAGGCAGGCTCAAGAAATATCACGATTGCGGCAAGAATAGAAGAGCAACGGGCTGCGTAAATGACGGCTTTTATTCCCGGCAAAAGGGTAAGGTCCAGCCAGCCATCGACGCTTGTTGGCATCAACTATAGCCTGCCCATCACCAGAGACTTGCTAATTGCGACACTCTATAGCGATGGTAAGCTGGTTAATGCGGTCAATAATAGCTCTGCGATTGAGGCGGCATCGTCAGGAGGCGGAACTAACCCCGTTATTCAGGTGGAAGATAGCCGTGGGCGCGGGTTTTCGTACGACGGACTTTGGCATAAGTTTTCAAATCAGGGCTTTAATCCGTACAACAGCTTTACTATATCCTGCGTAGCTTATCTACCTACGATAACCAAACCCTTCTCCAGTCTTTTTAATATTGGCTCCGCTAATGATTCTTTTTTAGCGCAAGCCCTCTACGGTGGAACTATCTTGTATTTCGGCAGTAGCGGCACTGGTGCTACTGATATAACTCCAGAATGGAACGGATTACATAATTTAACAGTAGTTCATGACTCAGCAACTGGCGACATATCCGTTTACTATGACGGGGTGTTGATGGTTACATTGACGGGTATAACCTGGAATAAAGAATCTACAAACGTTGATTTCGTACTTGGGGATGACCCAGAATGGAACGGCAATGATGGTTGGCCAGGCGTTATCTATTCTACGCAAGTTTTTCAGCGGGCGCTGAGCAGCACAGAGGTACAAGGATTATCTGACAATCCTTGGCAGGTATTTGAGCCTGCAAATCAAGCTGTTTATTTTCTTGGCACGGCATCTACAGATTTATCTGGTGCGGCGACGGCGACCGGTTCGGCGACGGGGACAATCACTGGTCAATTGGAACTTGCAGGTGGCTCGGTATCGGTCGCGACGGCGGCCGGCGGATTAACCAGTGCATTAAATCTGTCTGGTGCGGCTATTTCCGTCGCGGTCGGTGCTGGTGAGTTGTTGATGACTCAAGACTTGTCCGTAGCAAGCCAGGCGCAGGCATCGGCATCCGGCGTGCTGGCCGACGGCTTAGACCTGTCCGTTTTGGCACAGGCGCAAGTATTAGCGGGCGGCGATATTAAAATGACGCTGTCGCTGGACGGGGCTAGTGTTGCCCAGGCTATCGCCAGTGCCGCACTATCTACAGACCTGGACTCCTCAGCCATTTATGACGCGAGGTTTGACGTAGTGGCGAAATTACGAGACTTTACCATAATAGGGAGGGCCCGTGACTTTGAAATTATTGCCTAACAAGACTCCGGTCGAAAAGATTGGGCTAACCTTTACCTTTACCGCAGCCCTGGACGCGGGCGAAACCATCACTACGGCAAGCCTGTCAGTGGAGGTCAAATCCGGCGCCGACACCGGCGCCGCCGCCATGCTGGACGGCGCCGCATCCATTGTTGCCGGGCAAGTCTTCCAGCGGGTTAAAAACGGCGTTGATCAAACTGTTTACCTAGTGAGCTGCATTGCCACCCTGTCCTCCGGACGCGTGCTGGAGCTGGGCGCGCATTTGCCCGTTAACGCACTGTCCTAATCATCTACTCCACACCCTTATGCGAATATGACACTGCGCGACCAGGACGAATATAGTAAAATGTGCATCGCAACGGCCGGGAATTGATCATGCTGCTGGCGCCTATCATTACCCATATCTCCACACAAATGCCGACGCTCAGGCAGGTAACAGCCGCCAGCTCTGTGCCTTTGGCTGTGCAATCGCTTAAAACGTTCCCGTCCGCCTGCCTGTTGATGCCAAGAGGCATGGCGGGGAAAAACACCCTGATTAATGCGATTGACCATAATGTTGAAGATCATTTCTCGGTCATTCTGGCGGTGCGCAATGTCAAGGATATGGCAGGATTCGCCGCAGCTGAAGACATGGATGCTTTGCGACCGGTTTTGATCGCGGCTTTGCTTAACTGGGTTCCGGCGACCGGCCACGATCCGCTGGAGTATGTCGGCCACCAGCTGGTACACTACCAGGACGGCTTAATGCTTTGGGCCGACCATTTCGCCACCCGCCATCACGTGCGCTCTACTCTGTAAAACCTGCCGTTCTGAATCCTTTCAGATACCCCGTTTAAAGGCCATCCATTATGCTGTCAGCAACATTTAATTTGTCTGCTGAACAGGTAATTACCATGCAAGACCAGTATACCGGCCAGGCCGGAACCTTCGTAGTCGATCCCGAACAGGGCATCCGAATCCCCATCGAACAATATGAGGCTGAGCAGGCAGCAAAAAATGCCAAAAAACCAGCCAAACCCACAGCAGAGGCTGAGCAATAATGTCATTAGCGCAACGCAAACGAGTCATTCTCGTTAAACTGGAATCCACCTATGGCACGGACTCAACCCCCGTTGCCGCTGATGCGGTATTGTGTTCCGGGTTGGATATTACCCCGCTCGAAGGCTCATCTGTCGAACGCGATTTTATCAGGCCCTATTTCGGCGGTTCCGGATCAATTCGCGTTGAGAATTACGCGTCTCTTTCCTTTGAAACCGAAATAGCCGGCTCCGGCGCGGCAGCAACGCCGCCGGAATGGGGTCTGCTACTTAAGGCGTGCAACTTTAGCGAGACCATTACCGCTGCACCCATTACCGGGGCTTGTGGCACCGGCAGCACAACCACCTCTATCGTTTTGGCGGCTGGCGCTTCGGCAGTCGATGATTTTTACACCGGCATGACCATTGTGTTTGATGGCGCAGGTGGTGCCCAGCAGGGTGAAATTATCGCTTATGTAGGGTCTTCAAAAACCGCTACATTGGCCAAACCGATTACCACGGCTCCGACAGCAACATCAACGACTTACACGATTGGCGCCAACGTCATGTATTTGCCCAATAGTGACTTTGGCACGGCGGTGGCCAGTACCTCGGCAACCATTTATTTTAATATTGATGGCGTGCGGCACGTATTGCTCGGCGCAAAAGGCAATCCAAGTTTTGACTTGACGGCTAAAGCTATCCCCAAAATGAAATGGAAATTCACCGGCTTGCTGGGCACTATCTCGGATCAAACGCTGCCAACCGCCGACTTTACCGGCTGGCAAACGCCAGTTACAGTCAGCACGGCCAATACCACTGATATTAACTTGCTGGGCTATAACGGCGCAGCGATTCAAACGCTTAATTTTGATATGGCCAACAGCGTTATTTATCGGCAGTTGATCGGTTATGAATCGGTGCTGATTACCGATCGCAAGCCGGCGGGTAATATCAGTCTGGAAGCTACCACGGTAACCGCTAAAGACTGGTGGACTATCGCTAAAGATGCAACAACCGGGCCGTTCTGCGTTAAGCATGGCCAGACCGCCGGTAACACCGTTGGCTTTACTTCACGCAAAGCCCAGTTGGCCGATCCAAAATACTCGGACTCTGACGGTGTGGCGATGATGGATTTCAGCTTGATGTTTATCCCGTATGCCGCAGCCGGCAACGACGACATCCGTATTTGCAGCAAATAACAACCCCGTAGGGCGCGCCCCGCGCGCCTTATCCTTTCTATATAGGGAAAAATAATGGCATTCATCCTCAAAAAAGACAAAAGCTACACCTGGCCGATCACCATCTCTGAGCCCGTAGACGGCGGCGGCTTTAATGATCAAAAAGTTCGCGTCAAGTTCAAGATGCTGAAGCAGTCTCGGATCGATGAAATCATCAAAAATGAGGCTGAGGAAGACGCTGACATTTTGCACGATGTACTGATTGGATGGGACGAGGAAGCATTCAAGGACGAGGCAGGCGCAAGCATTCCGTTCAACGAAGATAACAAAGACCTGGTTCTTTCGGTACCGTTTGTCCGCAGCGCTTTGGTCAAAGGCTTTTTTGAATCGATTGCCGGCAAAGCGCTGAAACGAAAAAACTGATAGAGGCGGCTGAATACTATTGTAATCAGCCGTCAGACAGCAATACCGATCAGCTGGACGAGGATGCCGCGATATTGGGCATCCAACTCCCAGAGCTTGAAGAGCAGGAAGAACAGCATTTCGAGGTTTTCAAATGCAATGCCCCGGTTCTTGAAGCTTTTTTTATACTCGACGGCTGCGCCTGGCAATACACGGGCATGGGCGATTTAATCGGCCTGGATTACCAGGCCGCGCAGGTGATATGGGGTTATGCTGGCATGGCCATTGATGCAGAGGTCTTTCGTGGCGTGATGTTGTTTTCAAGAACTATTGTTGATGAGCTGAACAAGAAGAGGAAGAAGAAGTGAGCAACTCCGACATCAGACTTGGCATTACCATTCGCGCCGATGGCAGCGGCCAGGTTACGGGTGAGCTGAACCGTATTCGCAATGGCCTGGGCGAGACCGGCGCAGCGGTACAAGCGTCAAACCGGCAATTTGCCGAAATGGCGTCCACTCTGAGCAAGTTCGGTGCGCTGTTGGGCGGCATTACGTTTGCAGCTCTTGCGCGCGACATACTGAGTGTCAATCGTGAAATGGAAACTTTACGGGCAACCCTGAAAGCGGTGACAGGCTCTGCTGCTGGCGGTGCTTCGGCATTTGCCTTTATTCAAGACTTTGCCAAAAATACACCTTATGAAGTGCAGGGGCTGACACAAACCTTCATCAAACTGAAAGGCATGGGACTAGAGCCCACGCGCCAGGTGATGGAGGCATTGACCAACCAGGCCTCAAAGCTGGGTGGCTCACAAGAAACACTATCCGCAATTGCTTTGCAGCTGGGGCAGGCTTATTCAAAAATGAAGCTTCAGCAGGAGGACTTGGTTGTCTTGGCTGAGCGAGGCATTCCAATTTATGACCTGTTGGCACAGGTTACGCACAAAAACGGCGAAGAGCTGACCGACCTGATCAGTAAAGGCCAGATTACCCGTGATGTCATTGATCAATTAATTATAAAAATGGGCGAGCTGGCTAGCGGTTCCAATGCGCAGGCCATGGATACACTTAACGGCGCAATCAGCAACCTGTCTGATGCCTGGCATCAATTTGAGGATACGCTATTAAATGATCAATCAGAAAGCCTTATAAGATCGATTGTCACCGGCATAACCGAATCCATCAATGCGCTGACCAACGCGTTTGGCTCCAGCATCGATAATCAAATTGAAACTCTGAAAAACATGGCTATTACCAAGCAGGCTTTTTTGGGCCAGTTTGGCATTGAGGTCGATACTTCATCGACCGACAAGCTGGTGCAATCCCTGGAAGCGCAAAGAAACGCCGCCGCTGAAGAGGAGCAAATCCGGACAGCCAGCGCCCGTGCTATTGCCGATACCGAAAACTGGCTGGCAGAAATCACCGATAAAAGCACCAAAAAACAGATAGCCAGCCATTCAGCAAGATCGGCTTCCGTATCGGCTGCGCAACAAGTGCTTAATGCAGCTACCGCAGAAGCCAAAAGAAACTACGATCAGGCGATAAAATCATCAGCCGACTACATAAAGCGGCTCCGGGCTGAGACCGCGCAAATCGGCATGAACGCTACCCAGCGCGCGGACTTTGCTGCGGAACAGATTGCGCAGGCAATGGATGACGCTAAAGTCAGAAGCGGCCTTCAGGTTGAGTTTTTGACGCAGGCGCATGAACTGGCGATAGCGCTTGAGAAAGTAAAAGAAGCTGAAAAAATCGATGCAGCGGTTAAAACCGAAATGGAAGCCTTGATTGACCGCTACCAGCAACTGACTTTGTCCGCCGAAGAATATTATGCCGCCAAGCTGAAGGCTCAGGGCATGAGTGCTGAACAAGCCGCGCCATTGATCAAGCAAAACGCTATCAATAATGATCTGGAAAAGCAGGCGGAAGCGGCTGACGCGGCGCGTGAAGCCGTGCAAAGCTATGTGGATTCCATTGATTCAGCATCCGAGAGTATGCAAGGCCTGGGCGATGTCATCGGGGCGATATTTGATAGCTCCTTGGGCGGCGTAAATAGATTGGTGGGCGCACTTGAGCACATGGGCAAAGGCATAGCTAATTCACAGAATGAATTTAATCTTTTGGCGGCCCAAAAGAAAGAAATTGATGCGCTGCCTGTGAGCAAGAAAGGCACGGAAAATTACCTAAAAGAGCTTAAGCTGAAATCAACTGCCGAAAAGAAATATGAAGAAGACTATCAAAAACTACAAGAAAAAACGCTAAACCAGCAATTGGATGGACTGGTTTTGATTTCCGGCGCAACAGAGGGCTTATTTGAGCAAAGCTCTGCCGGTGCTATTGCCATGAAAGCAGTAACACTGACGTTGTTGACTGTACAGGCAGCGTTAGCCATTGCTACCGCAGCAAGCGGCGGTGATGGTTATTCAGCCTTTGCCAGACTTGCAGCGATGGCTGCCGCGATGGCAGCATTAATTGCATCAGTAGGCGGTGGAGGATCGGCAAAAACCCCTCCACCACCACCGCAATCAGCCGACACCGGCACGGTTTTGGGCGACTCCAAGGCGCAATCAAAGTCACTGGGCAATGTAATGGAGCTGCTGGAGGACATACATGCCGACGAATACGCTGAGCTGCGAGGCATTAATGAGGGTGTTGCTAAATTGTCCGGCGGTATTACTAACGTGATCACCAAGGCTTTTCAGACAGGCTACCTCACCGGCACCGACCCCGGCCCAAACCTGGGCAAAAGCAAGCACGAAATTGTCGGCGGCGGTATGTTGATCGATTCGGTCAATGTCGGTGACATCCTCAATGGTGTAGCTGAAATATTCGGTAGAATGTACACCACCGATATGGCCCGCAATAAAAAAGGCACCAAATTTACTTTCTCGGATACGTTTTCACCGATGACCGACGAAGTTACCCTGGCCATCTCCGATGTCTTCAATAGCATCGGTTCGACCATGTTTGAAGTAACCAAGACCCTGGGACAACAAATCGGCATGGACTTTTCAGAGCAGCTCAGCGCCTATATTATCCCGGCTATTAAAATTGATTTGCTGGGAATGACTGGAGAGGAGGCGGTCAAGAAAGTCAACGGCGTGATTTCATCCGCTATCGATACGATGGCTGGCGTAGTTTTAGGCGATATTATTGGGCAATACCAGCAGCTTGGTGAAGGGATGCTAGAGACTGCAATCAGGCTGGTTTCAGAAATCGCTGTCGTTGGCGATGCGTTAATGAAATCGGGTCTAAAATTGGAGCCTGAAAATGTGCTTGCTTTCAGCGATGCCATTATCCAGATGGCGGGCAGTATTCAAGAATTTCAAAAACAATTCTCGCAATATATTGATGCTTTTTACAGCGACAAAGAAAAGTTCAAGATGCTGGAAAAGAATTTGTTTGGCAATGTAGCAAAGCGAACAAATCCAAAAAATATAGAAAAATATGGGGAGTATAGAAGCGATTATACGGGGCAACTTTCCGAAGTATTTGAAAATAGGCCGAACAGAATGTCAAAAATAATAGCATCAAGAAAAGGCTATCGTGATGCGCTGGAAGCTGTTGATATAAATTCCGATATCGGCATGAAGCAATACTCTACACTGATCAAGTTGGCACCCATGGCCGATCAATACTATTCATATATTGAGTCAAAAGAAGAAGAGCGTCTTGCGCTGGAAGAAAAGCGCCGTGATTTAGAACTGCAATTAATGGACGCCACCGGCCAAAGCGCTGAGGCATTAGCTGAGCGCCGCAAAAAAGAACTGGAAGCCATGGATGAAAGCTTAAGGCCGCTGCAAGAGCAAATCTATCTCGCGCAAGACAATCTCATACTACAGCAAGAAGCGCAAAAACTGGCCCAGCAACAGCGCGGGCTGGACATTCAATACATGCAGGTTACCGGCAATGCCGCCGGTGCATTAGCCGCTAAACGTGAAGACGAGCTGGCCGCTATGGAAGAAAGCCTAAGACCCATGCAGCTTGCTATTTATGCCGCTGAAGACTTGTTGGTAGCACAGCAAAAAGCCGCGGAACTGGCCAAGCAGCAACGATCATTAGATATTGAATTAATGACCGCACAAGGCAACGCCGCTGGCGCTTTGGCCGCAAAAAGGGCTGACGAACTGGCGGCCATGGATGAAAGCTTAAGGGCTACGCAACAGGCTATCTATGATGCGCAAGACAGCGCGGCGGCCGCCATCGCACTGGCTGAAGCACTGAAGAAGGAACAGGAGGCAACCGAAAAAATGGCGGCCGCGGCACAATTGGCGGCTGAAAATCTTCAGGCAGTCAGCGAGATATTGGCCGTGTCCGGATTTATGTTGGGCAGCAATGCCAATGTGCTTGCCGATAGCCTGGCTACAGCAGCGGGCGGCTTGAGCGAGTTGCAATCGCAATTCAGCACCTATTTCAGCAGCTTTTATGCGGAAACCGAGCAGCAGATCATCAACGGCAACAAGCTGCAAACCGCATTAAGCGGGCTATTTGATCAAGCCACTATTGATAGGATGGCAAAATCCCGGGACGCATACCGTAGCGTATTGGAAGCGCTGGACCTAAATAATGAAGCCGATCAGCAACGCTATGTATTGCTATTGAAGCTGGCCGGTGCTGCTAATGATTATTACACCGCAATCGAAGCTAGTGCAGCCGTCAATGCCCAGGCAATCGAAGACGCTAATCAAGCCAACGCTGACGCATTGGCCCAATATCAAGAGGATTTGGCGCAATACAATGCAGAAGTGGCGCAACAGGCAGCCGATGCAGCGGAACAGGCCGCTCAAGCGATGGCCGAAGCGATTACCAATGAGCTGCAAACCGTAGCGGACAACGCTAAAACATTTTTAGACGACGCCATTACTGCGTTGAATGATGCAGTCCAAAAAGAACGCGATGTAATCACGGCAAAATACAATACCGATCTGGAAAAAGCCACGCTAGCGGTAGATAACCTGACGACATCGGTTAATAACCTGAAAGCATTAAGCGCATCGTTAAAGTCTTATATGGACCGTCTCGCTACTCAAAACTCCACATTGCAATCCAGGGTACAAGCACAACAGCAAATTGCAACATCGTTGCAGAATGCGAAAAACGGCAGGGGATTGCCCACGGCTGACGATCTGAATAATACCTTGTCCGTTCTGGCCCAGCCCAGTGAAAACCTATTCGGTACTTTTGTCGATTATCAACGGGATTTTCTAAAAACATCAATCAGCATCAATGATCTGCTGACCGTGACGGATGCACAAACATCCAAGCAGGTGAGCGCTTTGGATGTTGCGCAATCTCAGCTGGAACTGCTGAAAACCAATTTTGATCAGGAAATGACCCGCCTGGATGATATGTTGAAGCGGGGTGACGATATCATTAAAGGCACGGATCGCACCACAGCGGCAGTCATCAGCGTGGAACAGGCCCTTGCTAATTTGACCAAGGCCGTTGCTGCAAACAATGCCGCCCAGGCCGCGCTGGAGGCAAATAAAGCCGCCAACGCGGCAAAACAAACAGCCACCCCCACGCCGCCAACGCCTCCTACGCCTCCAGTGCTGACGACTGTTCCAGCCTCTATTGTGCCTGGCTCCGGCTTTGGGACGGCAACGTCTAATAATTACACGGGTACCGGCGTTTCCGGCTCATCAATCAGCCTGCCCATGACGGTTGCTGATGTGTATCGCCAGGTGTTAGGCCGCGAAGCAGAACCGGAAGGCTATGCCTACTGGAGCAACCAGTTGTCTTCCGGGGCTGTCAGCGCGGAAAATCTGGCAAGGTCTGTGGCAACAGCCGCAGCCAACATGACGGCGATGGATATTGCTAATTATACGGGCACCGTTCCGCAGGAAGACCTGATGAAGTCAGTAATCAATGCCCGGGCCTGGTTATCGTCCCATAGCTACGCAAAAGGCGGAGATCATGAAGGCGGATGGGCAATGGTAGGCGAGCAGGGACCTGAGCTCGTTAATTTGCCCCCATCCCGCGTCTACAGCCATTCAGACAGCAAGGGCCTTTTGAGTATGGATGAGCTGTTGGCCGAGCTGAAGCAGTTACGGGAAGAAATCAAGGCAGGCCATATTGCCATTGCCAGCAATACCAAGGATACACGAAAAGTGCTGGAAAAGTGGGACTATGACGGCACACCAGCGGTAAGGGCTTAAGGAAAAATATGTCATCCAGCTCAACAGACGGCTTTAAATTCATTCGCCCCGTACCGATCACTGAGGATATATTACAGGCAAGCTCTATCGTAGAGGATGATTATGCCGAATGGAATCCGGATAGTACCTACGCGGCAGGAACCCGGGTTATCCGTGTGGCGACGCATAAAATATATGAGTCCCTAATGACCAATACCAATGCCGACCCGGAGCAAAATACAGCCGGATTAACGCCAAGCTGGCTGGAAATGGGCTCCACAAACACCTGGCGTATGTTTGATTATCAGGTAGGCACGCAGTCTGAATCTGCCGATTCATTTGTAGTTACATTAAAGCCTGGCAGGGTTGTTAACAGCCTTGCGCTGCTGAATATCAACGCTACATCGCTACAAATTGAGATTCTCGATCAATATGCTTCAGTCACATCAAGCACGCTATATGATTTGCTGGAAAGTGGGGCAATACTGGATTGGTATTCATTTTTCTACACTGAATCATCGTACCGAACAGATTTTGTCATTACCGATTTGGCCTCAAGCCTTTCCGGATCGATCAGAATTACTTTTAATAATCCCGGATCAATAGCCCGTTGCGGTGTATGCGTTATCGGCAATCACTATACGGTTGGTGGTGTTAAATACGGCGCGGCGTTCGGTATCATCGATTACAGCGTTAAAACCAAGGATGTATTCGGCAACTATTCCATTATAGAGCGCAGCTTCAGCAAACGCATGAATGTCAATGTGGAGTGCGATAACTCAATCATCGATACCCTGGGTAAGTTATTGTCATTCTATCGCGCGAGCCCGATTGTCTGGATCGGTTCCGATAATCTTTATTCATCTCTCATAGTCTATGGATTTTATAAGGACTTTGAGGTCAATATTGCCTATCCCAAGTACAGTATTTGCAGTTTACAAATTGAAGGTTTAACCTGATGCCAATTTCCCCA
>Ga0066403_1000003_pt1 | contig 23194 bp, 30 predicted proteins | sample LakWasMeta3_LOW4_2_FD_59490 | JGI IMG/M metagenome (GOLD analysis project Ga0066403, IMG submission 59490) | Freshwater sediment methanotrophic microbial communities from Lake Washington under simulated oxygen tension - Sediment Metagenome 3_LOW4 | ecosystem: Environmental > Aquatic > Freshwater...
CCACATAACCTACCCCGGCCGCAATGGCATAAGTGGAACCAGACTGCAGTGACACTTTAAAGCCGTTATCAAAAAATGCCGCCTGTCCATAAATATCAAAATTGCTTAAGCGTTCGCGATCGTCGATTTGTAGAAGTCGGGTCGTGAAATCTATCTGCCATGTTTCCGCCGGTACCGCGATTGCGGTAGTTGCGGCAATACCAGAAAACGCCACCAAAAAGTTGCGGGTTAAATTGTTACCAGGCACGGCACCGGCATTGGCGGTTTTATGCTGGGTGGTAATATACGCACAGGCCACCAACTCGCCGCCGGCAGCTTTTAACCCAACCCAATTAAAATCAAAGTCGCCGATGGTACTATCCATCGCCAAGCTGTAAACCACCTGATTAGCATTAACGTAGCCGTGTTGCGTCACTGCTTGTGTATGCACAATGTCACCAGCAATAGGCATGGCTTCAATGCGGCTAACCGGTTCAGCGCCTAGCCCGGCGATATTAGCCAGCACGAAGTGCGTGACGTTTAATACCTCGCTATGCCCGTTTTTATAAGCAATCAGGTTTTCGCCATCAATCGTGATAAACGCCATTTTTAAACCCCTGCTACGTCGTAGCTGTAAACGTGCCCCACTGCAAACGCAGGTGTGCTGATTGGTAAAGCGGTGATCGTATCGAATTCATAGCGCCGACAAGTCCGGCCGTAAGCGTAAATTATTTGATTTAATAAGCTGGCATTTGCCGCCAATACCGCATCTGACATCGTTAGCTTAATCACATCCCAATTTACCGCATCAAAGCGTTCAGTTATTTCCACATAACCAATCCCCAGGCGCTCAAAAATGCGGATAAACCCCGCTTTGCTGCCCGCATCTTCGGCATTGATATAGGCGAATTTAATGCGCTTTCTAAACAGCGTTTCCGGTTCGCCGGAAAACCGCTCAATGTCTCTGTTAAACGCAATCAAATACAGCATACCCAATGAACATGTCAGCGGGTCCATCTGCGTTACCGGCCATTTAATCCATGTTTCCGCCATGTCCCAAAACGACACAATGGCTTCGCGCAACTTGCCAAGCTCGATGCCATCCAACCAAAAAGGCAATTCTATTTTTATCATTCAGTGTCCTGCACAGTCACGGTTAATGAAGTTAATCTGGGTATCCACTTCGCTGTCACAATGTCAGGCAAACTAAACGACACACTGTGTACATACGGGAAGGCGTTATGGATTTCTTCAGACAATTTTGAAAACGAAAACCGGCTATACGGCAATGGCAAGGTCGGGCTGTAAGCTTTGTTTTCCCGGAATGCCGCATTAATAAACACCACCACATCATCATGTATCTGGGTCTTTTCTTCAGCGCTTAAAAACTTTTCAACCCATACCGTCGCCACCAGCGTTTTGGTTTGCTCGGGCATCTGGTAAACAATTAAATCATCGCCGTGGCCGTGGTTGCCCTGGTCGGTTAAATACTGATTAATCGCTAACAAATAGGTACTGACCGGCGCCGAAAACTCAAACAGCACATAAGCGTTTGCCGTCCCCGGACCGCGTGGAGCGTTATGTTCAAACCATATCGCATCGATAGCAACGCCTTGAAACTGCGCAATCAGCGATTTATAAACAGCATCGGTGTGAAAGCTTGATGCCGTGCCAAATTGGTTGCGGATCCGTCCGCGCAAATCATCATCCGTTTCTACGTCAGCGCCGGGCGCTGCAATCCATTCCACCCCATTAGCCACCGCCGTCACACCGATAATCGGCACCGGTAGCACTTGGTAATAATTTGCCGCTAAGTTGTAAGCACTGCCGGCGGCCACCGCTTCAACCGGTACCAACAAGGTTAAATTAGTACCGACAAAGGTCTTTTCTAGCGTGGTTTTAACTTGGTAAATCACGCCGTTAATGCTGGCTGTTTGAATAATCGTACCCAACGGGATGGTAATGCCCAGGCCGGTATCAATACGGTAAAACGTCACTGAGCCAACGGTTTTGGTTGCCGTCTTGCGAGTTAGATTAACCGCATCTGCCAGCAGGTTTAAAAAATCCCCGGTGGCATATTTAACATAAGAATTAGGCATTACTGTCACAGCAATAAAGTTGATCAGCCACAATACTGGGTTAGTTACAGCTGCAGTAACAAAGCGCCAAAACGGGGACATGACATTATCGTTACTGATAGTGCTGCCCGTTGCCGCTACCGTATCGCGCCAGATAACTTCCAAATTCGCTTGCGTAGTCGGTATGCCTGCTGCTTTGATAATGGCTAAAAAGTCCATATTTACAGTCCTATAATAAAATCAATTGGCCCGAAATCCACCGTGTCGGCTTGCACAAAAAACAGCTCAGTGGTTGATTGCGTAATTTTTATCGTTCCCGGTACCAGCCTGATGTCGTCTTCAATTAACAGTTCTAAAGCCTGAACATTGATGGCGATTTTTAACGGGTCACGTTGGCCGATAATCTGCACCATCAAGCCACTTTCGCGGATCAAATGCTTAATGTCTTGAGCAATGCTGTCGCGGTCATTTAACAGCAACGGCTCGCCGCCACTGTCTAACGTTAAATCGTTGTTGCTGATGTGCAGGTCGATATAAAGCGGATCAGCCATTAGCCACCCGCCATGCTGACTTCATCAACCATCTGTGCCAGCGTCTTTTTGCTTTCATTGTTGTTGATCACCACCGTGCCAATGCTGCGCGACTGGTTTTGGTTGTTCATGGTGCCGTACTTTTGCATCAAGCCACCGTTGTTGCTGCTGTTGCCTGATATGCCTGCCGGTGCGGCAATCGCTTTCGCGCCGCCCATGTCGATATTAACGCCGGGGATCATATTCATCTTGCCAATCAGCGCATCCACACCGCTGAGCAAGAATTCCCACAGATTGAAACTGCTAAGCCAGTCTTTTAATCCGTTAACTGCACCCATCACTGTATCAACCACACTGCCAACCCACACTTGCACTTGATCCCACCCGGCAAAGATGGCTTCAAACACGTTGTAGGTGCTCATCAATTGCCGTGAGTAGTCGATAAAGTTGTAAAGTGCATAAGCGGCTGCAGCAATCGCCACCACCACTAAGGTAATGGGGCTGGTAATAATCGCCAAAATGGCCGCAAACCCGCCACTTGCTAGCGTAGCCACGCCCATTACAATTGACAGCATCGACACCCCGGCAATCAACCCAAACAAACCCAGCGCCGCCAGACTGACAAAGCGGCTTAACTCCGGAAACAAATCACTCCAGCGTAATAGCGTTTGAATGCCGCCATTGATCTTGTCGAAAAATGCGTTAATGGTCGGCATTAACTGCATGCCCAGGGTTATTTTTAGCGCGTTAATACCTTGGGTGGCTTGGTCCCAACCCATGGTCATAGTTTTAGCCATATCAATGGCGTTTTGCATGCCTTTTTGATTACCGATTTGGGTAATGCTGTCGTTTAGGCCGTTAACATCAATCGCCAGCAGCTTTATTAAGGCCACTGCCTCATCGCTACCAAAGGCTTTTTTAATTTTGTCAGCAACATCAACATTCGCTAAATCGCCATACTTGCCTTTTATTTTGTCGAGTATTTCAACCATCGGCAGCATGTGCCCAAAGGAGTCGGTAAATTTTAACCCCAGCTTTTCTTGCGCACCGCCCACACCGTGTAAAAACGCCCGGTACTTGGTGCCCGCTTCGCCGCCCGGCATCGTTGCCAGCAATTTACCCAACACGCCGAATTGCTCTTCGATAGGGATATTTGCGGCCGTTGCATCTGCGCCCAACGTAGTAAACGCTTGTGAAATGCCCACACCATCGGTTTTAAAAATCTTAACAGCTAACGCAGTTTGGCCTGCCAGCTGCTCAACCCATTGGCTTTTGCCCATCTTGTCGGCGGTATCTTTAAAAATGCCGTACATGGTGCCCATGTAGTTGGTAATGTCGCCCACATTGGCTTTGGTGCCTTTTGCCAGTACTGCAGCGGCATAGGTAAACCGTGGCAGTTCATCGCCTGCCAAGCCATCAATTGCGCCTTTAATCTCATACGATGCCCGCACAAAATCAACGGCTGACTCGCCATATTGCACGCTGAATTTAAGCGCGGTTTTCGTCAAATTGGAAAGGACGTCGTCCGTGACATCCAAACTTTTAACCTCGCCAAGCGCTTGTTGCATCTGCTTAGTAGGTTCCAGGATGTTATTTAGTGCATAACCCGCACCCGCCACACCGGCCACACCGTAACCAATCTTTCGGTAACCTGATTGAATGCGGTTGGTGACAGTGTCCATGGTTTTCATCATTGCCCCGGCAGGTCCTGAAACCTTATCCAGCAATGACACCATAAACGTCAGGTTTTGCAGATTCATAAATCCCCTTAATTAAGCGCTTGACCGATACCGGCCGCAACCACATTGCGCATTTGTTCCCAGTGGCGCTTTTCCATCCATAGCGCAGCGCCCATGCTTTGTTCATTAACCGGCAGCTGTGGAAACCAATACCGGGTTAACCATTGCAGCTGTTCGTAACCGTTAGCTTCTATGCCTTCAGCGATTTGTTCGGCTTTTTTAGCGTGATTTCAACACCTCCGCCCAATTCGTTGGTGACAATGCCGCCGATCTGCATCACGATCACGCCGCGCGGTTTGTTGTCGGCATTCAGGCATAAGCGTTTGAAGGCCTCTTTGCTTTCCTGTGCCACGGTACGGCTTAAAAAGTTAAAGGTGGGGCTGATTTTGTCATTGGGCATTTGCGCATTGATCAGATTGTTTAAATCTTCGTCAGTTGCGTTAAACACCAACTCTTCATCACCGACAGCTACAATTATTGGTTCTGGCATAAATTCCTCTTTAGTTTTTATTGATTAACCCAACAGATCGCGCACGTCAGCAGCGTCCAGATACGGCACACCGTTAACCCGTACAAAGTCAGGGCTGGTCACAGCAAAAGTCAGCTTGTGTTTAGACTTTTCTCCGCCCTTGGCATCATTGTTCAGCAAATCACTGATATTCAGCAGACAGCCGAACAATTCAATGCGCTGTTTGTCGGTAATCGTGGTGCCAACGTAGATAATTTCAAAGGTCGGCATGGCCCGAAAGCTGCCATGGCCGCGCGCCACTTCAATTAACAAATTAAAGTTTTTCGCGTCCAGCTCAATATCACCGGTACACGACACGTCACCATCAACATAACCGTCTGGAATGCCTCTGGTAAACACTGCTTGTCTGTTATCGCTGATTGCTGCGCTCATAGTTTCAACGTGGACGATCAAATCACCCACCATAATGTCGAAATTTTGTGCTGATAAATGTTTGTTGCCGCTCATTGCTTAGGCTCCTTTACGATGTGGGTGCTGATAAATCCAGCACGATATTAGCAGTGATGTCTTTAGGTATCTCATACGGCCTGGCCACCATAAAAATATTTACCTGTGTACGCGTTACCCACTGGATTTGCACATCACCATCAAGCGGCGCTTTTAACTCAGCGGGGAAGGGAATACCAAAAAACGCATAAGAGCGGCTCATTTCAAACAGTGGCCGCATTAACTTGGTCAGCGTCCAGGCTTCGCCCATAGGTGTGGAATTAAAGCGCCGGTTACCTAACAAGCCGATCAACACTAAGCGCACCGCACGGGCGGCCTTATCCACTACCCGAAGGTTTTCAATCACCTGATAATCACCCGCCGGCGCGTCCAGCGTTTGCCCGTCAGACCAAAACACCCCTGGATAATCGGCATACAGTTGCGGCACACTAAAGCGTTGATCGTTTAATGCTTTAGCATGAGCATTGTTATAGCGCACCCCAGCGTTATCGACCGGCAACCCAGCTTGATCAACGCCAACTAACGGTCCGGTTTCAACCCGCATCGGCGTATCTGCGACGCTGACGCCGTAATTACACAAACGCCCAGCATAAATACCGATGCTGTTAGTGTAAATCTGCGCCACCACACTGACCCGATAAGCACTTAAGCCCGTAGTTAACGACGTCAACAGCGTCACAAATTGCGCCCAGGTTTTGCCGGTGACCGGCGTTGGGTCAATTGCGATCGATTGTGCGATAAAAAATACCCGTCGACCGTAGGCGGTATTAATGTCCAGTGCCTTGGTTTGCATCGCAGTTAATTGCGCCGATGTCGTCACTGGTGTACAGACGACCACGGCTTCAACGCGCACATCTTGCGCCATCGCCAAATCCACAGCTGCTGACCAGGCCGAACCGTCCAGCACCGGCACACAGGCACACGCCCAGTTTTGCCCAGCGTTGGCACGCGCGGCGGTAATCTGGGTTTTAAGCTCCGATGTAGCGGGCCCCAACTCGGTGTCTAAATTACTGTCAGTGTTTAAAAATAAGACAGTGTCGCGATTGATCGGCCCAACGCCGATAAATAGAAAATACTTTTCGACGGTCGGAAAATCTCCCTGCGCCAGATTGAGTGCGTTAACGGTAATCTTACCTAGCGACATGGTTAATCTCCTGAGTCATGGTTGTAAAAATATCCTGAATGTATTCACTGATTTCAGCATCGGTGGCCCCTAAGAAAGAGCGTGCCGGCAACACCGTATTCCATGTGGTGTTTGGCCGAATGCCTTGTTTAGCACGCATAGCCCTGATAATTGCCCCGGCTTGCGCAATGGTCATATTGCCTTGAATCCACTTCATCGCGGCCGGGCGCCTGCGTTTGTTAGTGCTGGTTCGGTAGCCTAAAGCCCTTAATTCCGCTGATTGCCTTTTGGTAGCCGGTGCGGTTTTATTACCGCCTTTTTTTAAACTTGCCGCGCTAACTGACTGGTTAAAGCCCTGTTGTTGCCGGGCTGCAATCATCCCCGCCAAGCCCTTAAAAGCAATCTTGGCTGTGGTGCCGTCGTTACTGCTGACAAAGGCTTGCTTCATCAATCGGCTGAGCATCTTGCGGCGGTCACTGCGCTTTTTCCAACGCTGCTTGTAGCTTTGGCCTTGTAAATCTGTTTGCGTTTGAATGTGCTTGCGGCTGTCGCGTAACACTTTGTTGCTGACTTTCCGCAACAACCGTTTGCGCTTAGCCAGCGGCATTTTCAACAGCTCCAGCTGCTGCGATAGTCTTAATTTGCCGATAACCTCAACAGTAACGGTCATACATCCAGACTGGCGGTTAAATCGCCGGTTTCTGCATAGTAAATGTCAGCAGGTGCCAGGCTGTAGGTAATGCCGTTTAGCAGTATCGGCCCGGAAAGGTCTTCAACGGCCGTCACGTCTTCTACAAAATCAATGGTGATAATGATGTCGGCAGTGCTGTCGTCTAAAATATCAATTTCGGTGGTGATCGTAGCTTGGCTGCCGTCAATGCGGTCGGCATCGTTATCCATCAACCAGGCGCTAATCTGTCCGAACAGTAGCTCTGCTGAATGCACCTTGTGCGGGTAGCGTTCAATAACAATTTGGGCATCGTAGGTTTGCCGGTACAGCACAATGCTCTTCGCGCCGCGTATCGATCCCATCGGCACGATCTTGGGGTTTTCTACCCAGGCATCGATCTGTTCAGCGGCGACTAAATCCAGGCTGATTAAAAAGGCAGTGATGGCGGCTAACTGTTTCATTGCGCGCGCTTAGTCAGCCAGCGTTTAAACAAATTATCAATGCCACCCTCGAACATAAAAATAGCCTTGCTGCCCATGTGCGCACAAATCCCCACCAATGCAGGTCGTATGCTCATCGGTATATTTCCGTATTCACAAATCGAGTACGTGATAAAGCCGACAAAGCCGCTGATAGCGATGTCGCCGATGATTTCACCGAAAGAAAAGCGCTTAATCAGCCCTTGGCGCATCTTGCCGACATAACTGGCAACACCGCCCCAAATCGAGATAAACAGCACCCATGAGTAGGTGACTATTGCGGATGATAAAAAATCTTTTTCTGGCATGTTAACCAACCCTTACGCACTGCATCAACAATATCTCAAAAGACGGCCCTGGTGCTGCGCTTGCCATTGTTGGCATGCTTAAGCCAGCTCTTATCTCGCGCAGTAGCTCGTTATCCCCCATGCTAAATACTCCAGATTCATACAGAAATATATCGCCTACAGATAGCACAGGCTGCAACGTTTCGATGTCAAACGATGAGTGCAGTTGATTTACTCCGTAAGACTTGCTTTGCAGCCTGTCGACTTTACAGAGCCTCGCGGAGTTGCCATTGCAAATACCATGTGCATTATTAGTGTCTACAACTCTAACTTTGATATAGATTTTATATAGTCCGTCACTCGGCAATGGGATGGACATACAAGGCAGCGTTACAGAAGCACCTGCCGTCCAATAAGATGGATTGAGCGATGGTTTTGTATAAGCGGGCACAGCTTGTGAAGAAGTGTAGGGGATAGCCGTTGTTAAAGACGTATACTCGTAAACAGTGTACCCGGAGTTGTACGTGCCAGGAGGGTAATAGATTGGATAAACGAGTGTAGTTTTATCTGTCAAGACACCCACTTGGTTTGTGGCTACGTTTCCAGCAGATCCTGCAGATAACGCAAATGTAGCCCCGCCAGTTGTCTTCGTAATTGCGCCAGTAGTAATTGTGTTGGCAGCACCACTCTCCTTCAGGTAGTTGACCGCCTTCATACCGGTTGTTCCAACTGGGTAACCCCTAGACAACAATGCGTTCGGCCCAAAGGCCTTGCCATGAGGGTCTGGATATGAGTTCAGAGGAATGGTGGCTTTTACTCCGAACAATGAACCAATAGTAGGTAACGTGTCTTTCACCAGCTTTATGTTACCAGTTACGTTCGGATGTATATTCGAAAGGGTATTTGGATCACCAGGTATTCCAGAGGCATTGAAAGCATCTCGATAGTACAAGGGGTTGGCCCTGAAGTTCCGTCGATCACCGTAGAAGAGCTCTGCCGCTCCGTCTTCTACAATGACGTTAGCCTCGCTGTATGACAAGCACCAATCGCTGATAATATTGGCCTGCACTAATGGATTCTGTGATGCAAACAGTGTCTTAGAGGCGTTATCGGTGGGTCCGATATTAGACAATATGATTACAATATCCGGCCATCTTTCTTTTATAAGCCTGATAATCTCCTTAGCATTATCGATGCTCTTATAGCCGTTCAAGTTGCCATATACAAACCCATCCAGTGTGATCGGTGTGTCATACGTATGCACAATATCATTTTCAAAGATGTCTGTAAGATAGAAGACGTCAGGCGTATCAACGAATCGATCAAGAAGGCCGTGTCTCAATCTGTATAGGAACTGGTCTGTAAATCCACCATTAGTGCCGTAACATCCATAGTCATCGAGTGTCTCAATAGACGTACTTCCTGCCGTTTGGTCATCATAACAAAACCAGGGTGTTAAAGACCTCCACTTGCTCGGTGTGTTTGCTGGAACATCATTGGTAGAGCTAGTAGCTATGCAACGGTAATACTCGCTAACTGTCCCATGTGTTGTAGCAGACACTGCGGTGTCATTTTTAGTGAAGAATTGCCCCACATTAGCAGGATTAGCACCTATAGATGTCCAATTTACACCACTACCTAAAGTCAATACTCGGTAAGTCTTTCCAGGGACTAAATTTGCTGTAGATACAACGTCCTTAACGGTGTCACCATACCCGTATGTCATCACCTGATATGCATCTCCGCCAGTACCAGTGGCTGGCGTAGCATTCTTTACAAATATCTCGCCAACAGCAGGTGATGCGGATGCCCCGATAGCCGTCCAATTAGTTGAGCCTAGCGTCTTTATCTTATACGTAGTACCAATGCTGAAAGACTCTTGTGGTACAACTTTTCTAGGTGTCCAATCGCCGCAGAAGTCGTCTGAGTTACCGCTACCAGAAAGAGGCGAGGCTGAGTCTGTATGATTGCAAAAGTTTCCTATTGTGCGGCATCTTTCAAAACCCCCTTGGGTTAGCGCAAATAGTTGATTTATATAACCATCGGCTGCCCATGCCCTTGGAGCCCAATACTCATAAAGTGATTGGGCTGATATTGAGCATCCCATAGATGCAAGTTTTGGGCGGCGACCTTTCCAGGGCAAACCACCACCAAAAAGACTAATAGGAACGCGCTTCTCATCCCCCAAACCCGCGCAATTTTCCTGCAAAACTACCCAATCATCGGCATTGACGCTGCTTTTAATCGGTCTTTGTTTTACGTCACTCATCTCAATGTCCTATCAATTAAAGCAACGCGACGTGTGTGTTGGCGTTGGCGGTTGTTACGGTGTCAGGCAAAAATTGCTTGAACAGTTTGTGTCTAAAAGCAGCTGATTCATCCAGCCAGTATTGTTCTGCCCCCGGCGCTTCTTTCGCTGCATCTTCAGCAATGGCGCGGCGGTTTAGCGAATTAAACTGCTGTAATAAAAACGCTTTGGCGCGGCAATACACAGCATGTTGGTAATAAATTACCGTTTTTTGCAGACCGTTAATCAGGTCTGGGTGTGCCAGGTTGTAGGCGGACAGCGTGGTGTAACCTAGCAATTTAATAGCGGCTTCAACCGGTGCCAGTTCCAAATCTACGTTAACAGCGGCCAGTGTCAGGCCCCAGGTAATGGTGTCATCTGCGTATTCTGGCGGGATTCGGTATTTAGACAGCAACTCAGCCACTGCCAAGTCAGGCCAAAAGCCGCCGTTAACAAACGGTGCGGCGGTGGTGAGTGCTGGTTTCCCCGTTAAACTCATTGGTCTGTGTCCGCCACGGTTGGAGAGTCGCGCGGCTGCTGTTCAATATCATTATGAAAGCGTGGGGTTAGTAAGTTAAAGCCGGTACAAACGCCGTTGGGAGGTACTGCCGGTGCATATATCCGGATGATTGCCAAGGCAGCGTGTCGAGTGTATGAATCTACATAGTCGCTGCAGTAATTAGCGCGGGCAAGTTCTAACTGATTAAGTCGTCTGCCTGCCAAATGGGTGACATCACCGACTTGGTAGCCGTTGGTAAATTCGGCTTCGGTGCATCCGGTTAAAACAATCAATAAGCAGGTGATAATCAAAATTAAAAACTTCATATTTACCTCGCTAAAATTTAGTGCCTGGACAGTCAACCGGGCTGCGAACATTGTCTAATGCAAGTCGTGTGCGGTGATTGCCAGCCAGGGCTTGAGGAGCTGGTTTAGTGGCTTATTCAGTCACTGGTAACTTGGCATGCGCTTGTGCTTTTAAGGTTTTAACGCCGGCGCCTTCCGGGTTAGCTTGTTCGGCCAGCTCGCAGAGCGCTTCGCATTCTCGGTAACTGCCTTCACGGTTTTTGTGCTTAGCTAAGATGGCATACATTTTGGACTTAACCGGCGGTGATAATTGCCAGTTGCTGGTGCCGATTTCTGCCACTAACGCATCCAAATACGGGCTAGCCGACTGGTCTTTTTTAAGCAAGCCATTCGCCCAGTCGTACATGGCATCACAAACAAACGTTTCCAGGTCGCGTCGTTCAAAGCGTATTGGCATTTGTTGCCCGCCTTGTTTGATCAAATACAACGCCAGGTATAAGCCGCGTTCAATGTCCAGGGTGTCAAATAGCCACACCATTACTTGCACAGCAATGCTGTTTGGGTAATTGTGCAGCTGCTCAACGTACTGGCTGACAAAATCCCAGTAGGTGGCCAGCATGGTTTTTTTCGCGGCCTGTTTTTCGTCCAGTGTTTTAAGCACTTTTAGACTATTTAGGTCGGCGTCCATTGCCGCTTGATAATGCTCCCGGTCTTTAGGTGCCACGGTAGCGCTTGATTGCGCTACCGCCTGCTTGTGGTAGGGGTTTTCACCGCTACTTTCGGCATCAACTAATTGAGCCGCCTTTATTTGGTCGAGGGCATTAAACGGGTCCAGTGCCTGCACCTCATCAACCACGGCAACAAATCCTTTTTGATAGGGGTTTAGTTCACCGGCGTCAGCGGCGGCGGCTATTTGTGCCGCCTTGATCTGGTCTAATGGGTTAATGCTCATGGTTATGCGTAAGTGATGTTTTCAATTAACGCGGCTTTTTCTTCAATCTCAACCACGTAGCCTTCTTGGCGACTATTGAAATCTTCGTACTGGTCTTTCTTGGGGTTGTCGATTTGTTGACGTCTCCAAGAAGTATCTTGCCAGTAGATAGACAAGTTTTTCAGCGACGTCACCACCAAGGCATTCGCTGGGAAAAATGGCGGTACTACAGCAGGCAAGCCGCCGTAAGTATCAACAACCAAGGCTTCATTAAGCTTGCCCTTTTCCGTTGGTGTGTTGCCGTTGGCCATGTAGCCTTTGTTTTTGGAATACTGAACAACGCCACGACCTAGCATAACAACCAAATCAGGATCTTCTCGGAATTGCTCAGCCAGTTTGTTAACTGCGCTGTAAACCAAGGTATCAAGGTTAGGGAAGGTTGCACCGCCCAGTTGTATAGGCAGTGGACCGGTACCGATAACATACTGAGAGCCTGCGTTATATTCTCTGATCAGCTGCAGCCAGCCTTTGTTAACGTCTTGCAATAATGGATTAGTGCCGATGTTTGACGCAGTAGCAGCAGAGGTGCCGTTAAAGCCGATTCTAACGCGGTCGTTGCCGATTGCTGCAGCAACTGCAGCCGCATAACGCGCCGCAAAGTCTGGAAACTTAGCCCAGGAATCAATCATGGCGTATTTAAGCGCCACATCTGACTCGGTCTTTTTAAGGGCGTAAGGCTGTGCGTCTAATTGCGCCAAGCTTTTTGCCGTCCGCTCACCTGTGGTTGATGTATCGGTACGGCTGGTGACTAAACCAGACAACGACAAATTGACCTTGTCGCCGGTAATTTCAGAGACTGGTGTGACGTTGATCAGCGGCAACAACCAGTTACCATCTAAAACGATTTTGTCATTTAAGCGCTGTGCTGCGCTGGGTGTTGCTGCATATGTTTCACCAGCAATCGCGCCGTACGCTAATGCGGTTAACGCAATGTGCTGTTTAATACGTGCAGCTGCTTGTCTTGATAATGCCATGATGAATTCCTTTTTAATGTAGTCAGTAACAGCGCCGGTTAGTAAATTTCGTTAGCGTCAGTGCCAGCGCCAAAATGCTCACCAACATCGGTGCCGGATTGCTCGGTCAGTGCTGCACTTAACTTTTCAGTCAATGCTGTTAGCTGGGTTTGCAGTTCAGTGAACTTGTCTGCAGGTACGGTGCTGTCAGCTGGCTTTTGTTCGCTGAACTTGTTTTCCATTGCATCAATACGGGCAATCAATGCCGCAAATTTATCATCAGGTTTAGGCGCATCAGGCTCAGCAGGTTTTAATGCCGCCAATGTATCTTTCAACGCGGTAAATTCTAGTTTTAGTGCATCCAGCGCGGCTTTATCTACGGCCATTAGGTCATCCTCTTGTGGTTGGTGTTTAAAAAGTGCTTTGATTTGATCAATCAGCCCGGCAGGCGCTTGGTCTTCAAATGTTTGTGTGATGGCTTCAACCGTTTTTGTTAACAAAATGCCTGCGGTATCTGCGGCTTTAGAAAAACGAATTTCGCTGGTGGCTGCGCTGGCGGGGTCATCTGTAGCACCCAAGCCGGTTAAATAGGCTTTGCCTGTTTTGCGGAAGTCAGTAGTTATTTCCATGCTGGTAAACAGCTTTTGACCATAGCGGTTATCAGATAGATAAAACGCATTCGGTGATAACACCGCAAACAAATCACGACCGCCTTCGTCATTGGCTTCTGAGCGCAACTCTTCAACAGTCCCATAATTTGAATACCTGCTGTGGTCTGGCCAGATCATCGCGGTAAACAGCTCCTTTTTATAGCTGGCTGCCATTTCGTCGATCATATCCGGACTGATCACGCGGCCATCAACGGTAGGCCCGCTTCTGCCAATGCGTTTAAAGTCGGTGCGTAACACTCTATCTGCCATCTGTAGCACTCAAAATAAGGTGATAAAAACAAAACTTGCGGCAAGATTACCCTTTTTTGTGTGTTTCTCAATTTGTTTGGTTTTTATTTATACCTTATTGTTTTATATAGGAATTTTACAAAACATTAGGCTGGTTTATCGGTTTAAAAACACCCTAAAATGAGTGCAAGAAAATTTTAGGAGGTGTTATGTCGCTGAGTAGTTTTATTAAAGAATGGCAGGACGCTAAAAAAAACAGAGAGCTTGAGCCGATCCACATCATTGCTATGCGGCTGGCCCTGTACCCTGTGTTTATCTGTGTCAGATACCTATTTGCGGTGATTATTTTATTAATGTGGGGCAAAGACCACATGTACACCATGCTGCAGTCAACGCATGTTGATTAATCGACATGGCTAAGAAATACCCACCAGAGGTAATCGACGCCGCCAAACGGCTTTTTATTCGTGGCTATACGGTGCAGGACATCAGCCGCGAGATCGGTATTGTCGACCGCACTATTTACAATTGGCGTGATGCCGGTGACTGGGAAAACTACTGCCCACCCGATACGATTGAAATCGCATTGGCCAGGCGCATCAACGTCCTATCTGAGCGTGATAAAACCCCGGAAGAACTCAACGAGTTTATCCAGCTAGTGGGCGTATTCGGCAAGCTGCAGTTAGATCTTGCTAACGCGCTGAAGATTAAAGCCCAAGCAACTGCATTGGCCACTGGCGTTTCGTTTGATGGTGGCGTTCCTGGTGAGGCGAATTTTACCGAACAGCCAAAAAAACCCGCCAAACGCAAAGAAAAAACCGCCAAAAACGATATATCAAAAATCACCGCTGAAAAGCTGGACGAAGTACGCAACAAACTGTTTTTTGGCTACCAGCTGGAATGGTATGAGCGCCGCTATGACCCACTAACCAAGCGCGTTAGATTCATCTTAAAAAGCCGCCAAATCGGCGCCACGTTTTATTTTGCGTTTGAAGCACTGGATAACGCCATCCGCACCGGTGACAACCAACTGTTCTTGTCAGCCAGTCGAGATCAGGCCGAAGTGTTTAAAGCCTACATCATCGCTTTTGCGCATGAACACTTTGACGTCGAGTTAAAAGGGCAGGGCGCCATATTGCTATCAAACGGCGCTGAGCTGCGCTTTTTAAGCACAAACAGCAACACCGCGCAAAGCTATCACGGCCATTTGTACATTGATGAGGTGTTTTGGATAGCCAATTACAAAAAGCTCAACAAAGTCGCCAGCGGTATGGCTGCACATAAGAAGTGGTGCAAAACTTATTTTAGTACACCGTCAGCCATGAGCCACGGCGCGTATGAAGAGTGGAGTGGCGAGCTGTACAACAAAAGCAAACCAGAACACCTGCGGGTTGAATTCGATACCTCCCATGCGGCGCTTAAATCGGGTGTATTGGGGCCGGATAAAAAATGGCGGCACATGGTCACTGTTGAAGACGCCCAGGAACAAGGCTGTGATTTATTCGACATTGAGGAATTAAAGCTTGAATACAGCAAAGACGATTATGACAACTTGTTTATGTGCAAATTTATTGATGATAGCCAGTCAGCGTTTAGCCTGGCCAAGCTGTTGGAATGCACCGTGGACGTTGACGCCTGGTCAGACTACAAACCGGACAGCCAGCGGCCGTTTGGTAATAAACCGGTGTCATTAGGCTATGACCCCAGCCGCACCCGAGACAATGCCGATCTTGCCACGCTGGCTATCCCACTCATTGAAGGCGAGGAATGGCGGGTTCTAAAGACGCACAGCTATCACGGAAAAAACTTCCAGTACCAATCAAACCGCATCAAAGAGGTGCGCGACTGCCACAACGTTAAGCACATCGGCATTGATACCACCGGCATCGGTTACGGTGTGTTTGAGCTGGTATTGCAATGGTTTCCGCTGGCGACACCCATCAACTACAGTATGGAAATGAAAACACAGCTAGTGCTTAAGGCCTTGGACGTGATCAACAACGGCCGCTTTAAATATCTGGCCGGTGACAACGAGATTACCCGCGCCTTTTTAATGATTACCCAAACCACCACCGGCAGCGGGCACATTACCTTTTCAAGCAGTCGCAGTGCCGAATCCGGCCATGCCGACAAGGCCTGGTCGATTATGCACGCGCTTAATTATGAACCGCTGGCACCCCGCCGAAAAACAACCGTGTCATTTAGCAATTAGGAGGATTTATGACCAGTGACGAAGCACAAAAAGAATTTGTTGAATGCACCACCCGAATAAAACACCTGGAGGGTTTATTAATTCGTGTTTGCGACATGATAACTAAGCAGATGTACCGGCAAACCGCCGCAAAACGCTTGCGTGACGAACTAAAACAACAGGAAAAACAACCATGATAACCAGCGTATTAAGCCAGCTGAAAAAAACTTTAAACCCGCCGCCACAGGGAAAAGCCATGGCCTTTAGCTTTGGCGATCCGGAAACGGTCATGAGCAATAATCTCGCTGATTATTTAGGCACTTTTTTAGATGTGGGCGGCGAGTATTACCGGCCTCCGGTGGACTTAGAAGGGTTGGCCAAGCTGATTAATGCCAATGCTTATCACGGGCCAATTATCCATTTTAAAAGGAACATGGTGGTTAAGTGGTTTACACCGTCCAGCGTGTTATCAACCAAAGAACTGCGGTCGGCGGCGTTAGATTATGGCGTGTTCGCTAACTGTTACTTTCAAAAGTTTACCGACCGCTTTGGGCGCGTGGTGCGGCTGCAGCGCTTACCGGCGATCAGCATGCGCAAAGCCAAAGCCAAGGATGTCTACGTCAAGCTAAACAGCAATTCAAGCACCGGCAGTATTGAAAAAATGACCGTCTTTAAACCTGGCGAAGTGCTGCACATTAAAGAGCCGGACGTAAAGCAAGACATCTATGGCGTACCGCAATATCTGGGCGGCATACAAGCTGTGCTGCTGAGTGAAGATGCCAGTTTGTTTCGGCGTAAGTATTTTATCAACGGCGCGCATATGGGTTACATATTGGTCACTACGGATGCCAACCTGGACGATGAAACCGCCAAGGCAATCGAGGATAAAGTGAAGGACTCAAAAGGGCCGGGCAACTTTAGAAGCTTGTACCTCAATATTCCACGCTCCAGCAGCAAAGAGCCGGTGCAGATTATTCCTGTGGGTAACATCGGCACCAAAGATGAATTTCAAGCGATTAAAGAAGTCACAGAAATGGAAATGCTTGCTATGCACCGGGTTTACCCTGGGCTATCAGCGATCATGCCCAGCAATGTCGGCGGCTTTGGCAACTTAACCGACAGTATGAAGGTCTATCACGAGCTGGAAGTGACCGCCATGCAGCAAGTGTTTTTGGAAATTAATGAACAAATCCCCGGCAACCCGGTAACTTTTAAAACCCCAGACTGGCAGGTAAGCGCATGATCAACAGCCGCGATATAAACGATTTGCACCCCTTGGTTAAATCCCGCTGCCAAGGCTTTATTGCCGAATGCAAACGGCAGGGGATTGAGGTAATTATTACCAGCACCTATCGAGACAACGCCTACCAAGCCACCTTATACGCCCAAGGCCGAACCGCACCAGGCAAGGTCGTTACCAATGCCAGGCCGGGCCAGTCATTTCATAATTACCAACTGGCCTTTGATTTTGTACCTATCGTCAATGGCAAAGCCGATTACAAAAATTTAAAGACTTTTGAGCGGTGTGGGGCAATTGCCGAGCAGTGCGGGTTGGAGTGGGCCGGGCGCTGGGTAAAGTTTAAAGAACTGGTCCATTGCCAGTTTACCGATGGGTTAACGATTACCGATTTGCAGGATGGCAAGAAGCTGGCGTGACCATTGTGAGGATGTGCGCAGGATGGTTTAAAAGGTGGGCACAACAGCGGTGCCCACCCTACGTATTGCTTATTTAGCGGTAAAGCCGACCTCTTTAAACATGCCGCGCACCTCATCAACAATGGTTTTTTGGCGCTCGATAATAGGATCGAGTAGGCAACACAGCTCATTCAAATTAACGGCATTATTGCCAGGCTCTTGGCCCATTAACAGACCGGTTAAACAATGCAAGGCATTGACTTCGTTATTAAGGTCGTCAAGGTGGTCAAGCACTTGGGCTTGCATCTTCTGAAAAGTGCTCATCACACACCGCCCAATTGTTTAACGTCATTATCAAATAAGTCTATTTGATCAATCTGTTTACTGATTAGCGCAATGTCAGGCATCGGGTGACCGGCCATGTTGCATAGGTTACGCAGCGGGTTAACCAGCAGCTGGTGGGTAAAGGCGTTTTTGCTATCGGTTAAGCGATCGGTAAGAATGTCGATTTGCTTAACCACGGCGATATAGTCTTTAGTGGGCAAACTGCCAAAAAAGCCATGCTTGCGGATTTGGGGCAGAACTTCACCCAATACCCAATTGGCAAATTCTTTGGCTTTAGGTTTGTTGGAACGAAAGATCAGCGAATAAAGACCGGATTCGTTGATGAAATTGGCGTTTTGTTCGCCGCCAGGGGTGTGGAGTTTTAACATCCCTTTCCACTCTTCAGGCATGTTTTCTAGTGTTGGTCCAGCCCATGTAATGTCTAAAACAGCACATACATCTTTAGCGCAGAACCAAACGTTTTCATTGTCATCGACAGCGGTGCGCACATCGAGTGTTTCAAATTGGAAAGGATTGGCGAGGGTTTTTAAGTTGTTCATGCTTGTATCTCCTAACAGGTTATAAACCACTACCCAAAGACGCTATGCATTGGGTGGCGGACTGAACGAAGTTAGCGTACCGGTACAAGCACCGGCCAGCCTTGCGGCTGCTCCGCCCAGCCCACCATAATAGGAAGCTGAACGCTTGGCACAAAAAAACCGCATGAATGCGGCGGTGCCGCTTGTAATTCAGGACGCTAACCCCGGCGCTGAATATGTCAGCACGGGATTAGCTTAGACCCTGAAAAACAGCTTGTCAAACTTTGTTTGGTGCGAAGTACTTGGCTTGTGCCATGAACTCTTCTATCGCCTTATCAAAAAACTTAAACGATTTACCGGGCACTCTATAGGGCTTGAATAACGGGTTGTCTGCTTGATCAGTGTCATTTATTAAAAATATAAAATACACCTTTGGGTTTTTCTTTGGTTTGCCGCTTTTAAGTGTTTCAAATAACCCTATGCCTTGTTCATTCAATAGTACATGCCAACCCATTGCCGATAGGTCTGATAAGCAGTTGCTTATTAAGTCATTAAATTCATCGACAGTTAATGGCTCAGTTGCTTGCTGTTGCCCGGTATAAGTAACGTCATCATTTTTAGACAACTCAATTTTTGCAATTGAAAACGTTTTAATTTGTCCAGTTGTTAAACACTTTGCACGGACTTTATCGGCCGTTATTTTTATCGGTAAAATCTGCCTTGATTTTCCGGGTTCATGCCCACCATGGTAAATAATATTTATCAATTCACCGGTCCCGATAGATTCTTGTAAACGAGTTAAAACACTTTCCATGCAGCCTCCTCAAGCTGTTAACTTAAGGAGTAAAGATAGAATAAAACGGTGGGAAATACATTAATCGTCTTTTATATCCTCCAGTGCATCTGTCCCCGTTAGATCAATCCATTTGTTTCGGTACCTGCAGTAGTCCAGCGCTTCTTCTTCATCAACAAAAACGGCGACTTTATGTATCTGGGCGATTAGATCTTTATCAGGGCATTTTTTGCCGTGATCTCGATAGACAACATAGCCGCTAATAGCTCCCCGCGCGAAAGAGTTGTGCGGATGGTTATCACCGTTGCAGTATCTGGTTTTATAAAGTTCGCTCATATCTATTTCCTAAGTTTGTAGGATGGGTAACGCATCATGAAACACATAATTATGATAATCGTTACGTTTATTAATTGTTTACCGAATAGTTATCTGGACGTTTTTAACACCTAAAATAAGGTGTTTTGATACAATATAACAAAAACTTGAGGAGGTTTTACTATGCGCGTTAACTGCCCTAATTGCTATTCTAAAGCCCGGATTACATCAAGAAACGAACTGACAGAACGGGTGGCCGACCTGTACTGTCAGTGCATGAATACCAAAGATTGCGGCGCCAGTTTTGTTTTTTCGCTGTCGTTTAAAAACTACCTTAATCCACCGCAAACCACCACGTTACAAATTGCCGCGACTTTAATCAATAACCTGCCTGCTGATCAGCGTAAGAAACTGCAGGTGGATTTGTTTTTATAATATGCTCGGGTTGCCAGTGTGGGTTTTCTTCTAGCTGCAATTTGGTGTAATAGTGCAGTTGGGCCATGTGCCGGTGGTTTTGTTGGGCGACAAAGCACAGCCATTGGTACAGCAGGATAACGTGGGCATTCATCATTATTTAATGTCTCCAGGTGCTGGTAATAACGGCGGCATTTTTCCAGTTCGGTATGATTCATCGACTTGCGGCAGCATAAACTGTCCGACGGTCCCGCCGCCAGGCAGGACGATATGGGCAAGGAACTCTTCATCAAATACGGTAATGCCCGCTTCAACAGCTTCCAGTTTGGCTTTTATCACTAACGCTAAGGCTCGCCAGCGCTGTCTTATGGCTTGCTCGTAGGCTTGTTCAATTTGGTTGGCAGCGCGCGGTTTGCCCGTGGGCGTGCGGGTGAATTCAGCGGCTGTTTTATCAGGCAACGGCAGTTTGAAGTGAATGCGCCGGCCGAGCATTTCAAACGCTATTTGCGCGTGGGTTTGGCTCCAGCCGTACATAAAGGATGAAGCACCATAGCGTGATAGGGTGCGTTCAATTTCTGCTCGGCTTTTGTCACTGGTGACTGTGGTGGTTTCTGCGTAGGTCATAGGGTTATTTATCCGCTGTTGACGCCAAGCCAACGCCTTTTTCTGCTTTGGCGTTTTGTCTGGCTTGCCAGTAATCAGCGGGTAATGATTGCAGGCGTTTGAATTCTTCTTCTTCCTCAAAGTTTGCTGAGATAAATTTGTGTTGTGCAAAGGCCAGCAACGCTACGCCCACTTGGCCGACTTCTTGGTTAATGTTTCCTGAAGGTCTTGCATAGACATATTCAACCAGGTTAAGCATGGCTTCTTTATCAAGTTCGGCGGCTTGGCATAGTTCAATAGCCTCTTCAGCAAATCTGCGGATGCGCTCGTCAGCATGATCTGCTGTTTTAACGCCAAAGGTTTTTATGGCCCATGCCAGAATGTCGTATTGACGTTCACGACGTTCAGTTTTTCCACGTTGAAGACCTGTTTGGTAGGCTTCATCTTGCAGCGGAATGAGTTGGTCATTGATGCGGTTTAAGTAGCTGTTAAATTCTACTGTTAATTTTTGTTTATCATCTTGGTTCATGTTTCTCTCCTCAAGTTGTTTAATCCGCGTGGGCACAACAGCGGTGCCCACCCTATGTGCTACGCCGTTTTAAGCATATTAATTAAGTGCCATGCTTGGTTCTCAGCATCATCAACAGCATTATGATGAGTGCCATTTATTAATATCTTCACTTGTGGATACATAGCTTTCACCGTGCGATAACAACGATTGTTCCAAAATTCCCAAGGTCTAGTCGTTTTATTACGCATGAATGCTGAACTTAAAATCACATTATCGAAATCTGCTCCGTTCCCCCACACTTTGACATCTGACTTTTCCGCCCTGTCCATCATCCATTTTGAGAACTGATACAATGCAACGGTTATGTGTTCGCCACCTCTTGTAAATTCTGCACGCGCCGCATCACTCTGCTGCATCCACCATAGCACCGTCGAAGGGTCAATAACTCCGCCCATATTGACTGAAGACTCAAGATCAACGATGGTATAAAAACGCTCGCCGACTGCTGCTGATTGAATGTCAAACTCAACCGCACCAATTGCAATAATTGCTGCATCTGCGTTTTTTCCCATAGTCTCCAAATCTATCATCACGTTTTTCATATCGCTCTCCTCAAGTTAAAAATCAGTTTTTAAACCGCCACACCCGCACCGAACGCGCTTCAATTCTCGATCGAATGACTTCGTTGCCAAGGTATTGGCGTTTACGGCTGGTGACCAGCCAGCGGCGTAGGTCTTTGCTGTCGATGGTTTCCAGTTTTAATTCGGCACAGGCTGAGCGGTAGTGCTCAAGGTTGACGCAAATTTCCTCGTCTGGCCTGACGCTGTGGTTGAGTAGGTGTTGGCCGCTGTCCATGCCGGGGATGTCATCGGGTGTTGATGACGGACGGGCTTTGCTGTTTAGGTAGTCGTATTGCGCCCAAAATTGCTGCACGATGGGGTGGTCTTCATTCAGCGAGGCTTGGCGGGTGACGGCCATGTCGATCAGCGTGGCGTGGACTTTGGCAATGGCGGCATCTGATACCGGTACCACTATTTTTAGGCAGTCGGCAAAGGCCATTATTTTGGCGTGGTTTTCGACGATCCGTTGCAGTTTGATGGCGGGGATTTGTTGCAGAGTGTGGCGGTGCGCTTTGAATGATTTATTAAATTGCTTCATTACCGTTTCTGCTTTGCTGATGCTATGCAGTAAAAAGCCGCTGACTTGCTCGACATCCAGCACGTTAAGGTTATCGGATGAGCGCTTGCCTTCCATACTGTGATGTGAGCGGTCAAAGGTTAAATGCACTATCCGGGTCATGATGGCCTCGCTGGCGACTACCGGCACGTTTTGCACGATCATCAAGCCGCTTTTAAAGGTGGGTTTTTTGGTGCTGTTGTCTTGCGATTTAACACCGGTTACCCGGCCGAATTCGCCGTCAAATAAGTCTTTTTGTTCGTCCCAATTGAACTTTTTTTGATGGTTGTTATCGGCCAGCTGTTCGTTGTCGGTTTCGTTAAAGACAACCGGCAGGTTGGAGACTTCTGCCATTTTGCGGGTGCGGCCTGCGAGGGTTGAGCTGTTTGGGTTGAAGGATTCGCCTTCACGGCCTAATAGTTTCCACAAAAAATCAACCATGTCTGATTTACCGGAACCGGCTTCACCCACCACTTCCATAAATGGATAAGAGCGGTGGTTATGGCGGACTTGCTCAACAAATAAGCAGCCGAACCACCATGACAAGGTCACCAGGCCGCCGATACCAAAGGCGGTTTGGTAGTCGTTGATAAAATCAACCGGCGCTTTGGTGCTGAGCTTTTGCTTGATGTCGACGGTGGTTTTTATGCCGCCTTGTTTAAGTTGGAAGAAGTTTTCTTTGTTGACGGGCAGTATCTTGCCGCCTTGCACGGCGTAATCCGGGAACACATAGGCACCGGTAGCGCGGTCGTAACCGACATAATCCAAGGTGGTGACGATCTTTGGAATGCGGCCCATCCAATGTTTGTACAAGTAATCAAGATCGTTGCCACTGCCAGTAAATTGCGCACCGGGGGCTTTTTGCATGGCGGCTTTTTTAAAGTCGCCGCTGGCACCA
>Ga0066403_1000010_pt1 | contig 18305 bp, 7 predicted proteins | sample LakWasMeta3_LOW4_2_FD_59490 | JGI IMG/M metagenome (GOLD analysis project Ga0066403, IMG submission 59490) | Freshwater sediment methanotrophic microbial communities from Lake Washington under simulated oxygen tension - Sediment Metagenome 3_LOW4 | ecosystem: Environmental > Aquatic > Freshwater...
GCTGGATGAATAGCTGCACAGAGCCAATTGCCTGCTTAATGCGGGAGGTCATCTGGCAGGGATCCATCTCCACATCGACCAGATACTCGGCGAAGAGCTGATTCGAATCCCGAAAATTGTTGCGCCAGATAAGGTAGGCTACCAGGCAAGTACGCTGCCTCTCGCGGAGAACGTCCCGAAGCGGTTTGGCCAAGATTTCCCACTGCTTTTCGTCATACTTGGCTTTTACCGCGTTCTTGATCTCGCCAGCCCGTATCCGGGCATCGTCAGGCGTGATATTTCCTATAGTCCATGGCAACACCTGCTGCGCCGACAGGCCCAACCGTTTAAGTAACGCAAAACAGTCCGCGAGTCGGGTCAATTGTTGGCCGATCCCGAGTGCTGCGAAAGCGGTCGCGAACCAGCCGTTCGCACCGGAAAGCTGCTGCAGGTCGGGCAGTGGCCAGCCACTGCGGGCACTCAGTTCTGTGAGGTAATCGGCTGGCTGGCCGTCATCGTTCGTGCCGGTTGCGGCGATGCGGAACAGTTCGAACAGAGCTGTTCGCCCTGCAGCAAAACCATCCCCAAATTGAATCAGCTCGACCAATCGCAGCCAGGACTCGAACAGCGGTTGCCCCGAGGAGACGAAACTCACCGGCAGGGCATCGAAGTTGAGCAAGCCCGAAAGTGAAAGGTGATCGACCAGCCAGGAGACTTCGTCGGCCTTCATCTTCAAGCGATTGATCACCATCGCCGTTTTATGGAGCCGCACGTAGCTGGTACGCTGGCGACCCCTGCGATGAGTATCTGCAATTTGACGGTCAGTTTCACTGAGCGTCAGGTATGCCTGGCGTTCCACGTCCGACATCGGCATAAAGTCGGCCAATGCCTTGCTCGTCGTATCCACTTGAGCCGTCAGCACTTGGGTCAGTAATGTGTCTACTATTATCGATTCAAGTTGCACGGCTTGCCCTAGTTTCTGCTTCACCAGGCTCTCGCACTGTAGGAGCCTAAGGTAGCTCATTAACGGTGGCAGAACGAAGGCTAACCTTTCCTCTTTAGTTTTCAGTGCCGAAGTCCCAATCAAGTTTATCTTTGCATCGGAAGGATTCAGGAAAACTTTGAAGTTCAGATCGATGAATGCACCTTTGGTTGCATCATCAGCGGTCGAGGTGCCATCGATTAACGTGATAGCTCCAGGAACCTGGTCGGATGGTAGCAGGATGGCAAGATTATTTGCTGTAATCTCGCCTGTGGGATCGATAACCGCATCTTTGGCATCGCGTGGCACTGTTGTGTCGGCAACAATCTTCTGTGTTCCTGCTTGAATTTCGTCCAACAGTAGGTCGATGGTTTTAATCGGCGGCGCGACTCTGTCGATCTCGTATATCGCATGACGTAAAAGATAATCCAATTCGGCAATCTTGAACCGGGATACACGAATCTTCTTGAGATACTCTACGAATTTCACTGTCTGACTGACGTCAGCCGGAGTAAATGGGTCGGTTCCAGTCAGCGCTTTCAGAACAAGAAAATCACGGATTGAGAGTCGCAAGCTCCGTGCGAACGAAACGGTGCGATAAAGTTGTGACAGGGTATCGAGAGTCAGTAGAGCCGTATCGTCGACCATCAGCGCGAGATCGGCCGCGCTAATCCGCAACGACGCCAGGACCGCAGGGGTGTGAGCGCTTAACAATTCCTTGGTGTTGGGATCGGTCACTGCCGCCACGGCGAACTGGACATCCAGTGGATTCGTTACTGCCTTGTTCAGAAATAACTGCTCATAGAGAGAGTGATCACTCAGCTCAAGCCCGTTTCGGGTATCAATGGGTGCCCACCAGCTGAGTAATTTGATTACTGGAAGGCGCAACTCTATTCTGAGCCTCTCGATTTGTGCCAGCTTTATGATCAGGGAATCATCCGGTCCGGTTGCCGGTGACTTCAGGGCCGTCATTGCCTTGTCCAACTCGGTAATGGTCCAGCCTAGGGCGCGGCGAAAACGTAAAAAGCGCTGAATGCGATCCAGTACCGCTGCATCAAGCCCAATCAGGCGCATTTTGCTAACATCGCAAGTTAACGGGTCATCAACTACTGCGGAGCCGATGTGCAGCTTCTGTCCAGGATTAATGAAGACAGTGCCGAGCAGTTCCTGTAATGCTTGGTAGCCAAGCTTCGTGCGTTGCAGAAAGACGCCTACATGGCTCATGATTGCAAGCCAATCCGGACCTTGTATCGGATTGGCACCACCGCTTGGATCGAAGATGGCTTGACCCCCCTGTGTGCCGTCGGCCGCCAAGCCCCAAAATTCCCACGGTTGATGCTTCGATGTTCCAGTGATGATCTCTCGATCCACCGAAGATAATCCTAACTGCTCGGCTGCCATCACGACAGACAGGTCACTTGGATCCTCAGAAGTTCCACGCTTGAATGTTTCCATTAATTGATCGCGTGCTACGCCGAGATGTCCCAAATAGATTCGTGCTTCTTCTACCCAGAGATTGAATGGCAACTCCATGGGATAAACGGCATTCGCCAGGGCATCGTAAGCGCTGTTGAAAACCTGCACGCTAGCCAGCGGCTGTGGATTGGCTCCAAGTTCCATAGCGGTGCCCAGGGTCGCGATGTGCGCCGGAAAGGACGGAGGGGGATTCAATACCATGCCGGCGATGGCATAAGCCAGAATTTCGTTGACCAGATCCACGTAGGGCTGCGGGGTTTCGGTGTTTTCGCAAGACAACTCCAAAAGGGCTATATCGGGTCTGCGTTCGAGCAAGATATCTTTGGCTGACTTTTGCTGTACAGCGATCAGAATTGGAGTCGATGTGAAGATATTGGTGATCTTCCGTGACCCGTTGAAGGGCACGGTGGACTCGTACCTGTCGAGGAATTGCAGCAGGTCGACCAAATAAGCGGCCGGCCCGTAAATCGAACGACAATGTTTGCAACTACAAAAGTCCAGCGAGCCGAACAGCGTTCTCCAAGCAGCGGCCTGCGGATTTGACTGTAGTCTCGAATCAGCAATACCTGGTAATACGTATGCTGTCAGGCTATTGAAGGAGTTGTGATACTTGCTGGCCAAAGCAAGGGAGCCGCTCACGATCCCGAGGGCATTATTGTACAATACGTCTACACGATCGGCATCCATGCCAAGGGACAAGTGCTTCTTAAAGGCTTTCTTACCGCTGCGTACCAAGCCATGCGCCGAGTGTACGCCCAGTTCCATCAAGGCCTGAACTTCTCCGGGACGTGTGCTAAGAGCGAATAAACGTTCTAACCCTTTAAGTCGAAGGTTCAGGGTGCTTTGGTCGGAAATGCCGGCCAGAGCCTGCGGGTTGGCAGCCAAGTAGGCATCGACACGATGAGTGGTAAAATCGAAATCCTGATTATTGTTGAAAAAGTGGATCAGGTCGGGATTGGTTAGCACAGTATGCTGCCCGACCCGGTGTGCGATGACCGCCGTCGGAAAAGCGGCTTCGATAGTACGCGCCAGAACAACTGCATAGTTGGTGGCCTTGGCCGTAGCGTCGTCACCCGGAACATCCGGTGGCGTCCCGATGCCGGGTTGATTTACCAGTGCAACCCAATCGGCCTCGGTCAACTTCGCCAGATCTCGCAGCGATGTAATTTGTCCGCTGGCTTGTTGACCCTGTAGCGCTTGCACCAAGGGCAAATGATGTCGAGTGAGTGCACCCAACTGCAACGCAAACTGTATCCGCTCGACTAAGCCATGTGCCTGGAAAGCAGGATCAGCAGCCAGTTTTTTCCAGAACTGTTCGATCGGACCTTGGTGTTGTACATACTGGGTAAGAAATATTTCCTGGGGCGAGGGGCCTTGGGGCGGGCCCTTGAGGGGCAGCACTGTTGTAAGCAGCGCGCTCAAGGTCATGGTAGTGGTCGAGTCGGGCGGCTCGAAGGCCAACCGCACCTTGGCCTGTAGCAACTGACTCATCAGAGTATCGATCGAAGACGCCATATTCTGAGGAATGATATTGTTTTGAATGCCCGTTTCGAGCGCACGACGCAGCGCCTCCGGAGTGCGCGATAGCAGCGCTCTCCGCTCCGTAGGCAACCCGGCCCGTGCAAACGCATAGAACATCTCCGGCGGAAGTTGGGTTTCCGCAGCGAGCTGTGCTGCCTTCACAAGCGGCAACAACTGTTCCGAACCCAGTTCGGTTGTCCGTCCCAGAAATGCGATGTCGTCATCGCTCAGTCCTGTGAGCCCCGTTTTGCCGAGTGCGGGCTGTACCAGTACAGTGAGTGCTTCGTGCTCCGATGGACCTTTAAAGAACGCTCCCCCGACGACCAGATCCAGGGTCATAGTAGGTAAGGCCTGATATTCAGTGTCAGAAGTCATTATCAGCATAGGCAAAGCAAGGGGCGGGTGTCCCGGGCTGAACAATTTTACGAACAGATCAGCCTTTGTTTTACCGGGGCGCCCAAGCTGCGCTGGTGCATACTGGATTGAATAATTGCCACCTTGATCGGTTATAGCGCTCCCGAGCAGTTTGTCCGACATCCTAAAGTTCTTGTCGAAGGCTTGAACTGTGTGTCCGGCCAATGGACCATTGATTGCGTGCAACGCTCGCCCTCGTACCAGAAAAGAGGCGGGCGTCTCTGGGCGTCCAGTTAGCGTTAGATCGACTTCGATCTGAAAGTAGGTTTCCGGAGTCCCTACCGACCATAACGCAGTGGACTCCGTGCTGGCAACCAACTGGCTGCCGTTAAATATGCGAAAAAAAAGTACCGGTCGTCGATCTTGGAATAAATTTTGAATATACGGTTCGTCAAGAACTATTTCAAACTCACCGGCTGCTCCCGTTATCGCATAACCGATAAGATCACGGCAGATTTGCTCCTTGTCCCAAACCTCCACCCTTAAGGCCGCAACACCACCATGTGTTTTATGATCTACAATTTGGCCGGATGTTCGAAAGTTCCGTTTCCCGCTAAAATTAACCCTGCCAGTCAGCAGCTTGTTGTGATTGCGCAGTACTGCTGGACCGATTTGAATGGCCGGCATCGAGCCGGTAGGTATGATTGGCATGATCGATACTCCTGCATTCGTTACGCGGTCATACATTTCCTTCCCATGGTCGCCGCGTTCGGTCGTGGGAAATTTGAATTTCGCCTCAGCTCATTCGGTTGAAGCAACTTGTTTTATTTCGGAAATGTATCTCACAATGCCGAAAGCCGCTGGAACATTTTGGTGTAAAAACTCCGAAGCTTCACGATCTGGTCCGGTTGAGTCATCATCGCCACATCCAGGTGATCGTAGCCGTGCAGGTATTGCCAATACCACTTGCCGGGTTCAAAATCCGACGTGGTGTCATCGAATTCGCCCGCAACAGGATGGTGCCCGGCCGTGCGCGGATACATCTGAGAATAAGTTGAGACCGCACCATCGTTTTCCCACCAGTCCTCATTTTTAAAACCCGGATAAAAAGCTGTGGCGAATTTATGTTTCCCCATCCACAAGGATCCAGGCATCAGCAAGAAATTCATGCCCGGCTGAGGGACGTAGCGGTTCCAAAGCGGTATTTTAAAGGTCTGCTCGGTAACGTGGGAAAAGTAATAAGTGTCCGGAAAAGTTGGATTCTGCTGGTTTTCCTCCAGCAAACCCTGAACCGTCAGGCTGTAGACTGCATTGTCCTTGCCTTTAAACAGCTTCGACGACTCGATTCTCCTCACATAGTCCGTCCAGGACTCGCCCTGCGCACGGGGGGTCAGATGCCAATGGGCCAAATCGAAATCGTAAACACTTTCAAATTTTGAACCCGTCAGCCCTGCCAATGCCTTCAACGCACCGCCGAGAAAATCCCCTCGTAAGGTCTCAACCAAACCGGTGTCCGGCTGACACCCGAGCATGTAAGTAAGAGTCGAACCGTTGAACACCGGCGAGATAGCGCTGATCGACTTGATCCAGTTTTCATTGGTGCCCGTACGCCAGAAGTCTATACTCAACAAATATTGCAGCATCCGCATCGTGGGTCCTCCCTGGGAATGTCCGACGAGATGGATAGGATTTCTCTCCGACCAGTCGGGATAAAGTGCAGTCTCAAAAATTTTGCCTTTACGTTCATGTCCCGCCTCCTGGGCGTGATCCTCGCCGTAATCGACCTGTGCGTATTTCCCGCCCTTGATCTGCGCGAACAACTCGCAGGCGCGGTCATGGTTCGACGACAGGGGGCCTACGGAAGCTTCGGACACCGCCATCCCCGGCGGGCGTTCGGCCTGTATTGCTTGTTGCCAATAGGAAAACCCAAGCGCCTCATTCGGGCCATAGCCAAAGACCCCGTGAACTAAAATAATTGGAAATTGGTTAGCCATTGTTATCTCCTCTTCATTTATCAACAGATACCGGACGGGGTATTTCCCCGACCGGAAAGTTTCAACTGGCCCATGTGTTTACAGTGTCGCCCCGCACTGCAAAACTCATCGGCCTACGCACCAAATAATCGTATGCTCAACGGCGAAGCGGGGTTCGCCGACGACCAAATCCAGTGTTCCGCCCTTGCTACATAGCCCTTCCTTACTGGGTTCTCGTGGATATAGTTAAGTTTTTGCAGATAGAAATCCGGATTTTCTATCTTTTTCGGCGCGTTGGTATCCATCCAGAATTGATACTTTCCGTCATCGTTCACGAACAACTTCAAAACGCCGGGTTCCGTGGTTTCGAGATTACTCTTGAATTTCACGGAAGTGAACCGTTTGAAATCGCGCAGGAATCCCGACATATCCGGGGATGTGACAATGAGATGGATATGGTTCAGCATGAATACATAACCGTTCAATTCCAGCCCCTTGTGTTCCTGGCAATAACGGAGCGACTCGGCCAGAATCTGCCAGCGGTTATACCGATCGAACAGGTAATACCAGCGCTGGACCGTCAGCGTTAGGTAATACGTCCCGGCATTCAGGTCAACGGCTACACGGCGCGAGGGCATGGTAATGGCTCTCCTGCTGATAGCTTTAAATTTCTGGGCCGGACGGGGTATTTATCCCGTTCGGAATGTTTCTTATGGCGTGGCCGCGGTACGGATAAATGTTCAATCATGCTGCCTACCAGTCAGACGGGGCATTCACCGCGCCTGAAACGTTTCCTATGGAGCGACCGTGCCATGGATAAACATTCGATCTTGCTGCCACACTCCAAACGTTCAGTGCTTACCCCGTCCCGCTAAGGGGAGTCCTCCGGCGTTATCTCCCACCGGCCAGACGGGGTATTCACCCCGTCTGAAACGTTTCTTTCTGTAGTACGCCCCACGGACATACTTTCGACCTTGCAGTTACACTCCTAACGTTCAGGACGAGGTACAAACCCCGTCCCGCTCGAAACGATTCTTTCTGCACGCCCCTCACGGACATACTTTCGATCTTGCAGTTACACTCCAAACGTTCAGAGCTTACCCCGTCCCGCTAAGGGGAGCCCTCCGGCGTTATCTCCCACCGGCCAGACGAGGTATTCACCCCGTCTGAAACGTTTCTTTCTGCACGCCCCTCACGGACATATTTTCGATCTTGCAGTTACACTCCAACCATTCAGGACGGGGTGCATACCCCGTCCCGCTCGGGACAACTATCCTGACATGGGGGGAAACTGCTTCGGTACATACCCCGTCCCGCTCGAAGCTACAGTTTATGAAGTCCCGAATAAATCTCCTTACGATTCTGTTGCTCCATCATTTTCTCTGAATCTGCACCAAGTGAAGCCATAATAGGTGCGAAGGTGATAAACCAGCCACCTGGCCCTGCTACTAACCTTGCTCCAGGCACTCCTGCTCGTATTGCCGCGTTTAACAACACCGTTGCGGTGGCATAATCCTTTATGATTCCTGGACGCTCTATAGGCTTTGCCTTTATTAACTCATTTCCAACGATTAGAATTCCTACACCGATCTCTACCTTTGACGCGATTGTTGCTCCCCAACCTTCTGGAGGTGTGCCTCCCCCTTTGGGCGGTGTTCCTCCGCCTTCGGGTAGTGTACCTCCACCTTCAGGGGGTGTGCCTCCACCCTTTGGGGTAGTTACGCCGACTTCGGGTGGTGTGCCTCCTCCTTCGGGGGGGGGGGCAGGCGGGCCGATTGGAACCGGGTCGGCCGGGGGTGGTAGTGGTGGGCCAATTGGTGTTGCTTCGGCAGGTGGTGGCGGTGGTGGTTCTATGACAATCGGTTTTGGCTTGTTCACCGCGATCTTTGGGGGGGTTGGTTGACGCTGCCTGACCCCACTAGGCGCAGCATTATCTGTACCATGGATCCGCGCACGATTCCCACTAGTATCGGCGGCTGCTCGTTCAGCCGGGCCACGGGATCTGTTTGCTGAGCTTTCCTCTATACCTACTTTCCTTGTTACGAATGCAGGTGTTTCAATGAATGGTGTCCTATCCGACAGGTCATAGTTTTTTGGACCAGTCCACAAATCGCGAAGCCGTCTAAAGTGAGCATAAAGTTGTTTTGAAAAACCTCGCGTATGCTTTGTTGTAGTTGCGTCAGCGTCAAAAACTTCAGCCTCACTAAAATAGAGTTGTTTTTCAGGCTCTTCGCCACTTAGACCTGTCAAGTCTATCAAACGCGTAGGGTTGTCCCGAGCGTTGGTGTAAATATTGGTGCCGTCCGCGATCATGGCGGGATCAGCCGCCGTCCACCTCCCCAACCACGGTGCATAATATCTCGCCCCATGATAACTAAACCCCGTCTCCTCATCCCTTTCCTTCCCGGTATACCGATACCGCTTCAAACTGATCTCTGCGCTGCTCCTTCCCGCCTGATAAGCCGTCGTCCCATAAGGGTGATATTCCTCATAGGAAATCAATTGCCCCTGATCGTCCAGTTCCAGACTCGCCGACCCCAGATGATTCCCCAACTGGTAGCGGATCAACTGCCCCGGTGACGGGTCGCTGCCCACCGTGCGCGTCTCCACCAGCGCCACCCGCTGCTTGTCGTCCATCACATGCAGCGTCTGCCGCTCCAAGGTCACGTTGGCTCCCGCGCCGTCATACTCGCGCCAGATCTCGTAGCCGCCGAGATAAATCCGCTCCTTCTGCCGCGTGCCGTTCTGGCCCTCGGTGATCTTCCGCACCCGTTGGCCTGCGCCGTCATAAACATAATACGTGGTCTCCGTCACTGTTGCTGGCGGCGGACTGGGGCTGACCACCTGGCGCGCTGTGGCGATCAGGCGGTCCTGATAATCCCATTGCATCAAGCTCATCTGTGGCATGAACGTCATATTGCCGTGGACATCGTGGGCATAAGGCTCGTTGACCGGTTGATTGCCGTTCGGGTTGATCACTGTTTTACTCAACTGGTTGCTGAATTTCCCGGCTTCGGTCAGGCTGGTTTGCTCGTAGTAGTAGTCCCGCTGCCAGCCGTTGTTGCCGGCTCGGTGGATGAAATGCAGGAAATTCCCCACTGCGTCGTACTCGTACTGCTCGGTATAGGTCTGCACCGCCTTGGGGTCGAAGGGTTGCGCGCCGAGACCGGTATACGGGTAATCGCGGTAACTGGCCTGGGGCAGCCCGAGTTGCAATGCGGATTGGCCGATAGATTCGCGTCCTTGCGCCTTGATCAGCCGGTACAGTGCGTCGTAGGTATAGAGCCCGATAGGGTCCACCTGTTGGTTAGCATTGAAGATCACCGGTAGCGCTTCGTCGGCGATGCGGGTGAGGTTGCCGGCAGGATCGTAGGTGTAGTTGAGGTCCTGCACCGTGGGCGCGTTCTTGAACAACTGCGCCGTAAGGCCGTTGAGCCCGGTGGGCCGGGTGGTGGTCAGCCGGGTCAGGCGGAAGGTCTCGGGATCGTACTGATAATTTGTCCTGACCCCGCTCCCGTACTGGATGCGCTCCAGCTGGCCCTTGGCGTCGTAGTCGATGTTGGCGACAAAAGCCGTTACAGCCGCTGCGCCTTGGAGTTGCACATCCATGCGCTCCAGCAGGTTCGCCTCGTTGTAGGTGGGGCGAACGATGCTGTTGTCGGGGGTAATCAGCTTAATGGGGCGGTTGAGGGCATCGAAGGTGGTGGCGCTCTGGAAAATTTCCTGATCCAGAGCAGGATTGGCAGACCAATCGATTATGTTTTTGTAGTCCTGCACCAGTTGCCGGGTGCCGCACAGCGGATTGCCCTTGAAGTCGTAGGCTTCGTTTAGTTGGCTAACCGGATTGATGTCCATGCTGGTCACGACGCCTGCGCTGTCGAAATGCCGGAATACTCGGGTGCGGAGGTTCAGCTCGACATCTTTCGGTTGGCCCTCGCCGTATTCGGTCAGGCCGACCAGCACTTCCTTGGCCAGCGTGCGCGGATCGGACTGGACGGCATCCGTGCCCTGGACGAATAGCTTTACCGGCCTGCGCAATGGGTCGTAGGCGCTGCGGAACGCATGTCCCCGGCTGTCCCATGCGCGGATCGGTTTGCCGGTGACATCGTTCAGCATCCAGCGTTCGCCCGCCTCCATGCTGGCCTGGTGGATTTTGCTGCCCAACAGATCGTAGTCGTAGCGCATGACGACGCGGCCCTGGACATCGACGTTCTGAACGATGGCATCGCGCACCGCGCGCTGGTTACCTTCGATGTCGATCTCGACGCGGGTGGCGTATTTTTCCTCAACGAAGGCCTGATTGCGTTCGAAGCGGTTGTGGGATACGGTTAAAAACGGACGGCCCAGGGTATCGAAGTGAGCAACCGTGGGCGTCGCGGCGTGGACGGCGGCTTTGCTGGCGGCATCGGCCTCGGCGTTGCGCAGTGTGGCGTCGGGATAGCGTTGCGCGAATTCGTTTGAAAATGATGGATCGGTGCGCAATTGATGCCAGGCGGGCAGGACATCGGCATCCGGCAGGCGGGTGAAGTAACCGCCCACTTCCGCATCGGACTTGGGATCGAGCAGCACGGTATCGCTGACATCCCAGCTTTCCTGCCGCCAGGGGTCGAAAATGACTTTTCCCCAGGTATGGTTGGGATGGATTGTCGCCACGACCCGTTCGGCGGGGTCATAAAACAGGATCGGGCTGACGCCGGCTTTATTGCCGAACCTGAAGTCGTGGGTGTCGTCAAAAAACGGCTCGTATTGGCGCACCGGTTTGCACTTGTTGTTGAAAATCGTCCAGCCGCTGCCGACCCAGCGCGGGTTAACGATGGGGCCGCCGGGAACCAACTTGCCGGGTTCGGCCTGAATTTTTTTCTGGATTTCCCGCCCGAAGCCGTCCGAATAGGAGAAGCCGAGCTGGATTTTGGTTTGCTCGTTAGGCTGAAGGTCGCTGACGTGGGTCTCGCGGGCCAGTGTCGCTGCCAATACCGGTCGCCATTGGTCTGGGGCGTTGGGATTGGCGTTACGGGAGGCCCTAAAGCGGTCGATATCATAAATGATACGGGAAGTTGCGTCTTTTAGCAGGTTCGGCGCAGGTATATGCGGGTCTACCGCGTTGAAGAAATCGTCAATTTCCGTCTGGGTCAAATCCGGGTTAAAGGGGATGGCTGTTAACGAATCGCCTTTATTCTCGGTTGTTTTGCCCATCACAGCTGTTCCGGCGACCAGACCCAGGGCATCGAATACGACTTGCGAGCGGTTGCCGTTAGAGTCGATCAGCAGTTCGGGTTGCAGTAATCGGTAATCGATTTGGGCACTAGCGGAATTTTGCAGTGCATCGGTAGTGCGGATCGGCAATAAATCGTAACCGTCATAGTCTGCCGTGCCGCTCTCGCCGAAGGGATTTACGAAGCGGCGCGGCAGGAAAAAATGCTGTTTGGCCTGATCCAGTTCCTGCTGTGGCCTGGCGTTGGGATCTGGATCGAAGTAGACCCGGCCGGTGGGAATCCACCAATGGCCGTCGCCGTCAAGATCGACGTAGCCGCCGCCATCTGAACCTGTGCTGGCCAATATGCCGGCGGGATTCGGCAACAGCGCGGTTTGGCCGCGCTGGTAAATTTGCGTCAACAAGCCCAGGGTGAAGGCAAGTTTATAGCTTTCGCCCGCCAAGGCCAACGGTTGCAACGTTCCGAGCGGCAACAGTGCCTTGGGATTGTTGGCAGAGGCGCCGAGATCATCCGGGCGATATTGGGCACGCAGCGCTTCGATCAAACGGCTTGAGGGTTGGCCCGACGCTGCCTGCGTATGCTGCCAATCTTCATAAGGAAGCTGATGTTGCAATGCCAGATCGGCCTGATTCGAGAGATGCTCGAAGCGGTATAGGTGGGTGATATCCGGCGTGAGCGGTTTCGGCCAACTCGGATCGGCCTGAATCTGGAATATTTCATAGCTGTTGGCTTCAGCCGGCAGTCGCGCTCGGTGTACATCACCACTGAGGATAGGATTGGTATAAAGGGTTTCGTTTAGCGTCATCAACGTAATCTGTTGTTTGGCCTGGTCTTCTGCTGTCAACGCTGGATCAGCATAGCGGCGGCCATAGCCGATGGCAATCGCCCGTAGCACGTTGCCCCATTCGTCCACCGATAGTGTTACGGCGTGGGTCACTCGCGGGTCGGCATTGAGTTTTACACCGGCTGGCGGATTTACCGGATCGGTCAATTGGCCATTCAGTACCGGGAAAAGCTTGCGTTCATAATGGAAATCGACGGTTTCGCGGGCATGGGCGAAAAACACGGCAAAACGGTTTAAATGCCGTGGTTGCAGCATTTCTATCGTGTAGTTGCGCTCGGAGACGCTATAAGGACGGTCGGCCTCGTCGCTGTTATCCAGGCCGTAGATTTCTTGGCGCAAAATTGAGCCTTTTAACGCCCGGCTGGCCTCGCGAGCCTCTTCTGGGGACAAGGTATAGGGTATGCGAGAGCCGTCCGGAAGCCTAATTGTAATGGGCAGTACGGTATCTTCGAGCAGCATCGCCTGCAATTGGTCATCACTCAGACCCGCCAGCGCCTCACTGGCATCGCCCTCGTGGTAGTATTCTTGCTCAAAATGTTTGGATATTCGTTCCTCGCCAAAAAATGCGCCGTTATGAAACCAGGTTTTGGTGTAAACCGGCGGCACATTGGAAGCGGCATCCCAATTAGTGGCGGTAGTATGGGTATCGTTATTGCTTAGGGTTGCAATTTCTTCGGTATCCCATTGCTCCACCATGCCGAAGCCGCGGAATTCGCGCTCTATGCCGTCGTAGTAGCCGTGATGATAGGCGTAGCGGGTTACGAAGTAGTTGCGGCTGATCCAGTCGAATGTTTCCACCTGCTCGACCACGTGCACCGGAAACGGAATGCGGGTGAGCCAGGGCTTGCCAGCCAAACGGTCAGCGACATAGAATTTGGTCGACGGCGCATATTGGACGCGGGTTTCCGAGCCCAGATTGTTGACTTCCCTGATCAACAGGTGCGGCTTTTGCCCGCCCATTAAATCCATATAACGCAGCGCTTGTTCCGCATGGACAGGAAGTGATGACGACCAAACCAGGCAGGTAGTGCCGTTTCCCAAAAAATCCATGACGGTTACCGAAGCCGTATGATCCAAGTCAGGAAAAACATCGAGATTACAGGGCTGGCTCCACGCGTTGCCTGACTGGTTGTAATAGAATTGAATGCCGGTATTGGAAAGATAAAAGATGTCCGTGGTGCCGGAACCATCGATATCGGCCAAACGAATGCGACGGCCGTCGAACAGGTCGGGCGCATCTAACCAGGGTGAGTTGTCCATGGTCACTTTAGCGCCGAAACGGCCGTAGCCAAGATTCGGCCAATAACAGACTTCGCTGTTACGGATTCGAACCAAATCGGTTAAGCCATCTCCGGACAGATCGGCAAGGAAAGTGGATTGGGTGCTGTCGGCAAACAACAGTTTAGGGCCTTGTTCTTCATCAAAAGATTGCAGCACTTTCTCTTCAGGCCCGAAACCGGCTTCGGCCAGCGACTCATGCCAGCAAAAGGCATTGTCATGGCTGATAATCACATCGGCGTGACCGTCTCCGGTGAGGTCGATAAATTTTAAATTGGGATCACCCCAATTGAGATTTGGCAAGCTGGTAAATGGCACAAAGGGTTGCCAATCATCGTTTTCAGTCCGTTCATAAAAACCTGGCGTAGGCGCTTCGAATTCAACCAGATCCAATTGGCCGTCGCCGGCAAGATCGAGCAGCTGCTGGTGGCCACTGGTCAGATTGCCCAAAGACGGTTTATTGATGACGGTTTCTAATGCCCCGAATTGCGCCAAGGTGACCTTTTTATTGTTTTCATCAATGACATTGACGGGACTCTGGTTGCGTTTGTAAAACCAGCCGCCACCTTGCTCAGTCAAGACCCCGGATAAGCCCTCGCCATCCAAATCAACCCACTGGTAATGGGAGCCATCGATGCCGTAAGGAAGATTGTCCAGATTTTCTTTATCGAGTGTCCTTATCGGCTCCTGTTGTAATTGTTCGGGCGTAGGAACAGCGCTGTATTCAAATTCCAGTGGCGGTAGCGATTTCGATAAGTAGCCGCCGGTTCCATTGCGTTTATACCCTGTTTGTGTTCCTGAAAGCAGGAAGGAATAAATGGGGTTTTGGCTGCTTTTTGGGTCTTCTTCGTAGGAATAGGTGAAATCCGTTGAACGCACCAGGCAGTTTGCACCTACATTCCCTTCATCCGGAAAGTGATGGAACATCAAAACCCGCTGGCATAAGCGATAGGTGCGTACCTCGAAACCAGCCCTATAGCTAGAGAATGGATCATTCCGGACTGGCCAGTGTTTGTCGGCTTCTAACGGCATTGGGTTATTCGCGTCGTGTTCTCCAAAATCGAAGACCACCTCGAAGAACCATGAACCGTCTCCAGACAAAACCGGCCACGGTTTGTCTTTCGTGAGCAACGGGTAATAGGGAGTGTGGTTGCCATATTTGATGGTTTTAAGATAACGGCTGGTCTCACGCGTTGCGGGGCTTCGATTGCATTCGTGCGCTTGAGCCACATCGACGCCGTCGGAATCTTCTTTTTTGTACTGGTATTCTATGACATTGCCTTTATCATCGTAGCTTTCACAGATCAGCCAGGAGAAGATGTGGGCAGGGTCGGAGGGGTCGGCAATACGGCTTGTTTCGGTTTTGCCGTACCAGGTGGTGATATTGTCTTTGGAAATGGAGCGCCAAAAGCTGTCATTTGGATCCGATTGGTTAGTCCAGCGTTCTATGCGGGCAAACAAGCCTTCAATGCGGGGACGATAATGCTGAATTTGGTAGGTTTGGCCGCTGACGGTTCTTGGCTCTATGACTACTCTTTCCCAGTTACCGCCGCCTTTGTCGACCAGAACCGGAACCAGGTCTTCTGCCCCGGACAGTATGAACACATTCGATTCTTCGGCGTCTTGGTATTTCGGCAAACCTTTGTCGGTTTTGCGGGTTAAAGAGGGAATAGATAATTGCCAGCCCAAGCCGAATGGGCCATTGCCGGCGCCTGAGTCATAGGAAAGAGAAAGCTGGGGGGCAAAACCTGAACGGCCGGGGCTAGTGGCGATAGGAACCGACATGGAACCGGTGCCGGTGACCGGATTGGCGGCAAATTTCTCGCCCATACCCTTGATTGCCCCGCCACCTTTTGGTAACGAGATACTGGGCGCTGAGGCAAAATCGCTCTTTGAACTACTCGTCCCCTGAGTTGAGTTGTTCTCCTTACTGCTTTGGCTTCCCTGATCCATTCTACCCCCTTATCATTAGGAATTTTTGAATAGAACTGTTAGATGATCGAAATGATCTACTTTTTGGAATGCTGCATAGAATATTTGTTAGCCTTATAGCATTTTAATAAGATTAGGTCAATTATACTTCACGCGGTCGCGTTTGCGGATTTTTCAAACAGTTGGAATTTTGGATTTAACAGTGTTTTTACCTGCTGACTAAAAGTGGATTTTACCTTGTCAAAGCAGTCGTCAATGGCGGCCTTGAATTGGCTGAAGATTTCATAATAGCGATTGTATATGCATTGCTTTTTGGTGAATTTCCACAAGCGTTCAATTAAATTCAAATTCGGCGAATACGGTGGCAGAAAAAGCAGACCGATGCCTAATTCCTTGGTTTTAACCATCACTTTATCGCAACGCTGGAACGCGCATTGTCCATGATCAGCGTGATAGCAGTAGCTGGATGCAAACGGCTGATGGTGGTTAGCAAGTCAACAAGCGTGCCTGAATTGATGTAGGCATCGTTAGTCAGGGTAATCAATTCGGCTCCTTTGACGCTGTATGCGCCTAAGACGTTGTAACGTTTACGCCCGGAGGATGATTTGAGAAACAGTCGCTCGAAACACCACAACATACCCAGGAAAGCGCCCATCACAAAGTGCGCGGCATCCACAAAAAAGACGCGGCGTTTACCTTGTTTTTCTTCTTCCATCAAGGGTTCAAGGGTGTCGTGTAAAAACGTATTCTGCTTATCCGGTACGGCTTTCGAGGGTATTACCCCCATTTTGCGGCCTTCATGCCGAGACGTTTGCACATAAAGTCACGACAGGCACTTAATGAAAGTTTAATGCCGGTGAGCTTTTCAATATCCTGTGAGGCTTGAGCAACGATATGCGGTGGGTGGGCTTGAAAATGCGTTTTGAGCGCTTCCACATGCGGTAGCAACGTGCTACTAGTACATCAAACCCCAAATAACCCGTAATAAAAATCTTGGTTTCATTCGATCAAGTTAAAAGATTATAGTAAACGTTACTGACAACCCGAGATAATGTCATCAGGGACCCGATGAAAAGACGAAAAAACCGAATTGAATTAACTGAACTCGAAAGAACCAAGCTTGAACGTATAAAAAACAAGCACACCACACCGCAGAATGAAGCGAAACGGGCGCACATTATCTTGCTGGCCGATGAAGAGGTGGCATATCTGGAAATAGCCCGACGATTAATGATCAATAAAGAGACGGTGACAACTTGGGTTAACCGTTGGAATGATCGCCCGGAAGCAGAAGTGCACGAACGGCTCAAGGATTTGCCGCGCCCCGGAGCACCGGATAAATTCACCCCGGAGCAAGTGTATCTCATTATCGCCGTGGCCTGTGAAAGTCCGGAAATCTATGGACGTCCAATCAAAAATTGGACGGCGCGCGAGTTAGCCGATGAAGTGAGCCAACAGAATATTGTGGAGTCGATTTCCGTAACGCACACGGGCAGACTATTAAAAAAAATGATTTACAGCCGCATCGGAACCGGTACTGGTTAAACGTCAAACCGGATGAACGCAAACAGGAAAGGATTGAAGAACTTTGCCGAGTGTATGAAAGGGCCTCGAGTGACACCGAAATAACCTTTAGTGTGGATGAAATGACGCGAATTCAAGCTTTAGAACACATAGCGCCGAATCTGCCAATAGCTCCCGGTAAGCCCCAAGCGCGTGAATTTGAATATCAGCGGCATGGCACCAAAACCCTGATCGCCGGCTTCAATGTGGCCACAGGAGAAGTGACAGGTCATTGTGGAGATACGCGTACACTGACCAACAACAGCCGTTTTTTGATCCTGCCGGAATGGCATTATCCAAATTTAGCGTCAAAATCGCTGTCACTCTGCCTGAAACGATTGTCCGGCGATTGGCTGGCTCATTTTTGTCATCCACTGTTACTGGTAGAAACCTTCGTCGATCCTGTGCACTTTCATGGCACCCTATATAAAGCGGCAAACTGGCTTTATCTTGGTGATACCCAGGGGTTTAGCCGTACCCGGCAGGGTTACAGCACCATTGCCACCGCGCCCAAAATGCTATTTGTTTTCCTTTTGCAAGCCGACGCGCGTAGCGTGCTTTCGCGATCCCTACTCGAATCCCCTTACCAACTCGGAGCCCCTAAGCTCATGTTATCTGCCGAGAAAATGCACTCGCTGTACGATTACTTTACCGGCATTCCCGACCCCCGACGTGCTGAGGGACGGCGTCATTCGTTGCCCACCGTACTGGCCATCTCTGCGGCGGCGGTGTTATGCGGGATGCAGGGTTATAAGGCCATATCGGACTGGGCCAAGAGGCTTGGCCCCAAGGGGCGGGAGCGTTTTCGTTGCCGTTACGTGAAGGGCCGTTTTCTGATACCCAGTGAATCCATCTTCCGGGATGTGCTTATCCGCGTGGACCCGGAGCAATTCGATCTGGCCCTGCAACAGTGGCATGAAGCGCATGGACAGGACGACGAAAGCCTGACGATTGACGGTAAAACCATGAAAAACGCCATTGATAAGGCGTGCCGTCAAACCCATATCATGAGCGCCGTCGGCCATCAGTCCAAGATCTGCTATACCCAAAAAAAGTCGGCACTCTGCCCGTGGCAGGCGATAACGAGCGACAAAAACAAACTAACGAAATCGGCATGGTCATCCCGCTATTGGATGCCATTGCTATTCAGGGCAAGACCATCACCGTCGACGCCTTATTAACCCAGCGCA
>Ga0066403_1000034_pt1 | contig 13833 bp, 13 predicted proteins | sample LakWasMeta3_LOW4_2_FD_59490 | JGI IMG/M metagenome (GOLD analysis project Ga0066403, IMG submission 59490) | Freshwater sediment methanotrophic microbial communities from Lake Washington under simulated oxygen tension - Sediment Metagenome 3_LOW4 | ecosystem: Environmental > Aquatic > Freshwater...
TGCCGGCCGGCCGGCCGCCAATATTTGCCATGTCGGCGAAATTACTTTTGAGTTGTTCCTGGTAGTCGTCCCACAGCGGCATCGGCCAAGCGCGGTCAAACGCCTCGTCGCCCGCATTGGCCAGTTCCTTCACCAGGCTATCGGAGTTGCCGAACAGGCCGCTGGCGTGATGGCCGAGTGCGATCACGCAGGCGCCGGTAAGGGTGGCAATGTCTACCACGCTTTCCGGTTCGAAGCGTTCGACATAGGTCAGCGCATCACACAGGATGAGGCGACCTTCGGCGTCCGTGTTCAGCACCTCGATGGTCTGGCCGGACATGCTGGTGACGATGTCGCCCGGCTTGGTGGCATCTCCATCCGGCAGGTTTTCGCAGGTCGGGATAATGGCGACGATGTTGAGCGGCAAATCCATTTCCGCTACTGCTTTGAGTGTGCCGAGTACGCTCGCGGCGCCGCACATGTCGTATTTCATTTCGTCCATTTCGGCGGAGGGCTTGAGAGAAATGCCGCCGGCGTCAAAGGTGATGCCCTTGCCGACCAAAGCGACCGGTTTCTTTCCGGCTTTGCCCTTGCTGTATTGCAGCACGATAAACTTGGGCGGCTGGCGACTGCCTTTGGCCACGCCAAGCAGGGAGCCCATGCCCAGTTTCTGCATATCTTCGCGTTCCAGCACCTCGACCTTGAGGCCATAACTCTGCGCGAGTTCCTGCGCCTGTTCGGCAAGATAGCTCGGGGTGCAGATATTGCCCGGCAGGTTGCCGAGATCCTTGGCCAGCCGAACGCCAGCGGCAATGGCCAGTCCTTTCTTCAGCGCGAGGTCACCCTTCTTGAGATCATTACGCTGCGGCACATTGATGACCAATTTATAGACGCCGCGACGCTCATCTTCCTTTTTGCATTGAGGATGCGCAAAACGATAGACGGCATCCATGGTCACTTCGACCATCTGCTCGATTTTCCAGGAGATATCCCGCTTCTTGACCGGCAGTTCGGCGATGAAGCTTGCGGCATCGTTGGCACCGTGGCCATCGAGCGCCTTGACTGCCGCCAGTGCCGCCTTGCGGTATTCGCGTTCGCGGAAATCCTTTTCCTTGCCCAGGCCGACCAGCAATACCCGGTCACACAGAGTGCCTGGCACATTGTGCAATAGCAGGGTGCTGTCCAGTTTGCCTTCCATGTCGCCACGGCGCAGGATGTTGCTGATATAGCCGTCAGAGGCACGGTCTATTGCCGCTGCCGCCGCAGATAATTTGCGTGTTTCGAAGATGCCGACGATCACGCAGTCGTTGCGCTGTTTTTCCGGGCTGCCGTTTTTTATGCTAAATTCCATTTCTATATCCTTTATGCCAACTCTGTTGGATTATCCTGTGTTTTCACTTTTCTAGTCAAAATTTCGCGTGCTTTTCAAACGATCCCTGCTTCAGGAACTTTTTTCTACGGCACTGGCGGCCATGCTGGTGCTAATCGGGGTAATTATTGCCCAGCGCATGGCTTATTTGCTTAATATCGCCGCGCATGGCGGGGTTGCTGGCGATGCTATCACAACGCTGCTTGGCTTCAGCTTGCTGAGATTTCTACCGCTGTTGCTGTCATTGACGATATTTCTGTCAGTTCTACTAACACTGACGCGCTGGCACCGGGATAGTGAAATGGTGGTGTGGTTCAGTTCTGGGCTGGGATTGTCAGCATGGCTGCGCCCGGTATTGCTGTTCGCCGCGCCCGTTGTCATCGTCATTGCCTTTCTTGGCCTATTCGTGACGCCTTGGGCGACGGACAAAGGGGTCAAGTTCATGGATCAGCTCGAAAGCCGTGATGAGCTTGCTGCAATATCGCCGGGAACGTTCAAGGAGGCCGAGCACGCCGACCGTGTGTTTTTCGTGGAGAGTTTTGACGAATTAGGAAAGACCGTCAAAAACGTGTTTGTTCAGTCCATGCAGCACCAGAAGCTTGGCATTATTGTGGCACAAAAGGGTTACCGTACCACTGAAGCTAATGGTGATTCCTTTCTGGTCATGGATAACGGACGGCGCTATGAGGGCAAGCGTGATACGCCGGAATTTACCGTCACACAATTCGAGCGCTATGCCATTCGCATTGAGCCGAGGGAGGTCAAGAGCAGCCCGCCGACCCTGCGTACCACACCAAGTGTGGAATTGGTGCGTGAGCGTACACATCGCAGCAGCAGCGAGCTGCAGGGCAGGCTGGCGATGCCGATCTCTGCCTTATTGATGGTAATGCTCGCGATCCCCTTGAGTTTCGTCGATCCCCGTGCAGGGCGCTCTGCCAATATGATCATGGCCCTGCTCATTTTTGTTATTTACAACAATTTGCTCAGCATCCTGCAAGTGTGGGTGGCACAGGGCAAGCTCGACCCAATGATCGGGCTGTGGCCGGCGCATGGCCTGGTGCTGATGCTGACGGCCTACCTGTTCTACCGCCGTTTTTACATGATGCCATTGCTGCCGCGATGGGTGCGGCGATGAACATACTGGGGCGCTACCTGTTCAGGCAGCTTGTTTCCAGCATTCTTTGGATCATGCTGGCGTTGCTTGCCATGTTTGCCTTTTTCGACCTGCTCCAGGAACTGGACAGTATCGGTAAGGGAAGCTATGACTTGGGCCAGATGCTGATGTTCGTATTTTTGAGCTTGCCTGGCCATGTTTATGAAGTAGTGCCGTTGGCTGTGCTGATCGGGGCGATGTACGCACTTGCACAGCTTTCCCGCTACTCGGAACTCGTGGTGATACGCGTCAGCGGCATTTCCATGGTCAGCCTTGGTCTTGCGCTATTACGTATCGGGGCGGTATTTGCCATTCTGACTTTCGTGGTGGGAGAACTCGTCACTCCGATCAGTGAAAAAACAGCCCATCGGCTACGCATTAAGGCGAAGCACTCCGTGGTGGCGCAGGATTTCCGTTCGGGATTGTGGGTGAAGGACGGCAATAGTTTCGTCAATGTCGAGGATGTTCTGCCGGACGCAGAGTTGCTCAATGTTCATATCTACGAATTCGAACCGGATTTTCGCCTGCGCATGATCACTAACGCCAAGCGCGCAATATACAAGGATGAGCGCTGGAATATGAGTGAGGTAACCCAGACCGATTTCAGTCACGAAAGGATATTGACGCAGACATTTCCCCAAGCAAACTGGAAGTCGGTGATACAGCCGGAACTGCTGAATGTGCTGCTGGTTGCACCGGATAAAATGTCGGCTTGGAATCTGTATTCCTACATCAAGCATCTCGGTGAGAACCACCAGAGAACTACGCGCCATGAGATCGCGCTATGGACAAAGATGGTGTATCCACTTGCCTGCCTGGTAATGGTCATACTTGCATTGCCTTTCGGTTTTCTGCAGCAACGGTCAGGTGGTGTAGGCGCAAAAATTCTCATTGGTATCATGATCGGTATTGGCTATCAGTTATTGAACCGGGTGTTTATCCACTTAGGCTTGCTGAATGACTGGCCGCCTCCGGTGAGTGCTACAGTCCCGACATTGTTCTTTTTCGCTGTCGGGATGGGGATGCTGGTCTGGATCGAGCGTCGTTAGCGTTTTACGCCGGTAAGAGACGGGACTTTAGTCAGACGGTTTCCAGCAGGATCAGGCGGGTATGCGCCAAGCGGTCATGCAGGAACTGTTTATCCTTGTCCAGTAGCGCCCACCATAGACCAACCCCGGCAAGGCACAGTCCTGCGCCGGCGAGCACGAAGCGAGAAGCGGCGGGGATTGTGGAGAGCGGTTTGCCGTGATCGTCAATTACCCGGATACGCCATGTTTTCATGGCAAGCGTCTGCCCGCCGTGGGTCCAGCACCAAAGAAAATAGCCCGAGATGATGACAAGAGCAACGCCCTGCAACAGCGTTCTGGACATGCCGCTCTCGCCCAATCCAGAAAATGTCGTGACGATGGCCGATGCCAGGAGCCAGAGCGCCATCACCGTCAGCCCCTCATAAAGCAGGCAGCCTAGTCGACGCAAGAGGCTCGGGGTTTGCAGCAGACGTCAGTTGCCCAAGTCGTCTTCAGGCGCCGGTTCGGGAAGGTTGCTGCGCAGTTTCTCGCGTTCGGATTCCGGCAGGCGCTGGTACTCGCGCCATTTCTTGCGCAATTCTTCCTGTTTTTCTGGAGGCAGGGTGCTGAATTGCTGATACTTCTTTCGCGCATTCTCGCGTTCATAAGGCGTCATGCGGCTCCAGTTGTTGAGCCGCTGCTGCACTCGTTCCTGCTGTTGCGGGGTCATGCGCGGGTAGTCGCGTGCGATGTCGAGCATTTTCTCGCGTTGCCAGGGGCGCAAGGTATCCCATTCACTCGCTAGCGGTGCCAGTACCCGTTTCTGGTCACTATCCAACTGCGCCCACTTTGGCCCGTCAGGCTGGGCAACGGCTTGCCCCGACACCGCCAGGCAGGCGGCTGCCAACATCAGAGCTGCGAAGAATGTTCTAGCCATGCATCGAATCCTTTATCCACATAGGCTTCCGGCGGCAATTCGGAGGCTAGCAGCAATGCATCCCCCTCCACCGGCGCATTGATGGAGTTGTGCTGTAACGCGAGGAAGGTCAGTATTGCTGCCAGCAAGAGCAGTACTGCGCCCCATGTGCGATGGCCGTGAATATGGTCAACGATGAACCGGCCGGCACCGGCAACGACAGTTTCTGCATGGGCACCACGCGCGGGAGTCGCCATGGAGGAAATGGCGTGTTTCCGAGCAACAGCCAAACTTTCGACAGTACTGGCATCCAAATGTGCTGTACCGTATTCCAAGGCCTCAATGATTTTCTTTGCTGTGTCCTGTTCCTGAATCATAGCCGAATTCCAGTTTTTTCAAGCATCGCTGCCAATGAATGCACTGCGCGTGAGCAATGTGTCTTGACGCTGCCTTGGGAACACCCCATGACGGCTGCAGTTTCCGCTACGTCCATATCTTCCCAATAACGTAAAACAAAGGCTTCACGTTGACGCAGGGGCAGTTTCTGCAAAGCGGCCTCGATTATAGCAAGTACTTGACCACGCTCAACCTGGTCTGCCGGGCCGTCATGCTTTTCATCCCCGGTCGGGGAAAGTTTGTCCAGTGGGTCATGCTCATCGTCATCGTCATGCCCGGAGGAAAATGAGGACAGCAGCGTGGTCCACAGGTTGCGTACCTTCTGGCGGCGAAAATGGTCGCGTATGGTATTTTGCAGGATGCGCTGAAACAGCATGGGGAATTCCGTTGACGGACGCCCGGCATAGTTTTCGGTCAGTTTGAGCATGGCGTCTTGCACGATATCAAGTGCCAAATGGTCATCACGCACAGCATAGGCGGCCTGCTTGTAGGCGCGCCGCTCGACCTGCGCTAGAAATTCCGAAAGTTCTTGTTGAGTGGCCATTCTGTCTGACAATGTGGCGGGGGGCATTTCCCTCCCAAGCATCCCGTTTCGAGTATATCAGGTTGGTTTTTGTTTCGCGGCAGTCTTTTCGTTACAATCAACGCATCAATCTTGGGGTCGTCAATAATGGGAAAAATAATCCTGCTTGTGCTTGGCGTGTGGCTGGTTGTCGTTTTGCTCAGGCAGTACCGGCGCGGCGTTGATGCAACGCGGAAGGTGCGTCCAGTGCCGGAAGACATGGTGCGCTGTGCCGTTTGCGGAGTTCATTTGCCAAAAACTGAAAGCATTATGAAAAAAGGCGCCTATTATTGCTGCGAGGAGCACAGTCTTAAAGCCGGTCAATGAGCGATTTCCCCAATAGTTCCGACAAGCTGCCCCAGCATCCTGATGCCTATTGGCGGACGATGCGATATTTCAGCCTTTACCGGCTGGCCATTGTATTAATTCTGTCCGCCACCTATTTTCTCCTGGAGGAGCGGGAATGGTGGAAGTACTACGACAGCCCCCTCTATTTACGGATGGTCTTTGGGTATCTGGGGTTCGCTGTGTTCATGGCAGCTTTTGCCATCACGCGCTGGCCACGCTTCAATCGTCAATTGACCTTGCAGGCATTGGGCGATATCGGTTTCATCGTGATGCTGATGTATGCCAGTGGCGGTGTGAAAAGCGGGCTTGGCCTGTTATTGGTGGTGGCGATCGCCGGTGCCAGCCTGATCAGTCAGGGGCGGCTGGCGCTTTTCTACGCGGCCATGGCCAGCATCGCATTGCTGATTGAGCAAACCTGGCAGTGGCTGATGTGGGAAGAGCAGTATGGGGATTACAGCCACGCCGTCATGCTGAGCCTGAGCTGCTTTGTCACGGCATGGCTGGCACATACCTTCGCCAAGCGAACACGTCAAAGTGAAGAGCTCGCTTCCCGGCGCGGGATCGATCTGGAGAATCTGGCACAAATCAATCAGCTGGTGATCAGGGACATGCTGGATGGCGTGGTGGTAGTGGACGACCGCCAGCGTTTGCGGCATCACAACAAGCGCGCCGAAACCTTGCTGGGTGTGGCTGGTGCAGACTGGCGTGAGGCCGGACTCAGCCGTTTTGCGCCGGAAGTTGCCAAACTACATGCCGAATGGATGCGGGGCGAGCAAAATACCTTGCGCGGTGATTACAGGTTTTCCGTGAACGGGAAAGAGTTGCGGCTGCGTTTTCTGCCGGTTAGTCCGGATCGCAGCGCTGGAACAGTGATTTTTATCGAGGACTGGAGCCGCGTGCGAGCGCATGCCAGACAGCTCAAGCTCGCCTCGCTCGGTCGTTTGACCGCCAATATCGCGCATGAAATACGTAATCCGCTCAGCGCCATCAGCCATGCCAGCCAATTGCTTCAGGAAGAGGAAGATTCCGATCCTGCTTCACGGAGGTTGCTGCAGATTATCGATGATAATGCGCTCAGGCTGGATCATATGGTGCAGGATATTCTGCAATTGAGCCGGCGGGATAAGGCGCATCAGGAATTGGTGCACCTCAGTGCTTTTCTGCAGGAATTCCACGAGCAATTCTGCCAGGTGGAGAAAATCGATCCCGGTCAGTTTGTTATGGAACTGGCGCCCGATGACATGCCGGTGATGTTCGACCGGCGCCATCTGCATCAGGTATTGTGGAATCTTTGCCGCAACGGCTGGCGGCATTGCCGGAAGCAGGCCGGCAGCCTGGTGTTGCGCCTGCGCGCCGGCGCAAGAATGTCGGAAGCCGAGATCGAGATTTCCGATGACGGCCCGGGGGTGTCGGATGAAATTCGGCCCTATCTGTTTGAGCCGTTTTTCACCACCGAGGCTAATGGCACAGGCCTGGGGCTGTATGTTGCCCGTGAGCTGTGCGAGGCCAACGGTGCCGGCCTGGATTATGTAGAATCCAGGAGCGGGGCACGGTTTGGTATTTTCATAAAGAGACAATATGAGTGATTTTCCCGAATCTGCATCATGCCTGATCGTGGATGACGAAGCGGACATCCGTGAATTACTGGTGTTGACGCTTGAGCGTATGGGGCTCTGTGTGGACGAAGCGTCCAGTGTCACCGAGGCGCTACAGCATCTGGCGCAGAACCGTTACGCCCTGTGCCTGACCGATATGCGTCTGCCCGATGGCGACGGCTTGGAGTTGGTGCGCCACATTTCTCAACATAGTCCGGGGATGCCGGTCGCCGTCATCACGGCTTATGGGAGTGCGGAAAACGCCGTGGCGGCGCTTAAGGCTGGCGCATTCGACTATCTTTCCAAACCCATCTCGCTTAAACAGTTGCGCCCACTGGTGCAGGCGGCACTTAAGGCATCGAACAATATACAGACCAGCTCAGACGAGATTGCATTGATCGGCGATTCCGCCCCGATCAGGCAGGTGCGTGCCATGATCGAAAAGCTCGCACGCAGCCAGGCGCCGGTCTATATCAGTGGCGAATCCGGCAGTGGCAAGGAGCTGTCTGCACGCCTGATCCATGCAAAAAGTGCGCGTCGCGATGGCCCGTTTCTGGCGGTTAATTGTGGCGCCATTCCTGAAAACCTCATGGAAAGCGAATTTTTCGGATACAAAAAAGGAGCTTTTACCGGCGCACAGCAGGACAAGCAGGGATTCTTCCAGGCGGCCAGTGGCGGAACGCTATTTCTGGATGAGGTGGCTGACTTGCCTTTGCCAATGCAGGTCAAGCTGCTACGCGCCATTCAGGAAAAAAAAGTGCGTATGGTGGGGAGTACGCAGGAGGAAAATGTGGACGTGCGCATCATCAGCGCCACCCACCGCAACCTGGGACAAATGCTGGAGACTGGCCATTTCCGGCAGGACTTGTACTACCGGATCAACGTCATCGAACTGAAAATGCCGTCGTTGCGCGGAATGCCGGCGGATATTCCGCTGCTGGCCGAAAAGATACTGGAAAAGCACTGCAGCGAACTGGGCAGCCCAATTCCCCGCATTACGGAAGAGGCGGCGGCATTGTTAATCAGGCACAGCTTTCCCGGCAACGTGCGCGAACTGGAGAACGTGCTGGAACGCGCCTTGGCGCTGTGCGATGGTCACAGCATCGAACCTGACGATCTGCTGGTGGAGAAAGTCGCGCAAAACAGCGACGACCCTGCGCCCGGTGATATGCCTTTGCCGGATTATCTGGAAAACATCGAGAAAAAAGCCATACTCGATGCACTGGAAAAAACCGGCAACAACAAGACTGCCGCAGCAAAACTGCTGGGTGTCAGTTTCAGGACGCTGCGTTACCGGCTGGACAAGCTCGGCCTGTCCAAGGATTAGCGCCATCATTGTCAGACCAGGGCGATCACCAGATAAGTCAGGTACAGGGCGCCGTTCACCCATACATGCCAGACTTTGAGATGGCCGCGACCAGCCATCCAGCGCAGCCATGCGGCGGCAACAAGGGTGATGATTACGCCCGCCAGCACCTCGCGGCGCGGTTCCCATGGCGTCAACATAATCCCGATCGCCGGCAGCAGTGTGCCCTGGAACACCATGGCGCCGGTGATATTGCCGAACGCCAGGGTGTCCTTATGCTTGCGTATCCACAGGATGCTGTTGACCTTTTCTGGCAACTCGGTAGCGATCGGGATAATCAGCAGCGACAGCAGCAGGGCGGTAATGCCGAGCAGCGGGGCGGCGGTTTCGACGCCGTGGATGAAGCCTTTGGCGCCGGCCACCAGCAGTCCCAGTCCTAACACCAACTGGATCAGAATGACGGCCATGTTGTTAGGCAGGCCGGCGCGGCACAGGAACATCGGCTCGCCGGCCTCGGTGGCGTGCCCATCCTGCACCAGCGCCTTGGACGCGCGCAGCGTGAGCATGATGTAGATGAAATAGATCAGCACCATGCTGAAACCCAGAGTGGCGCGCACCGCGGTCATGGTATGCGGGATGAACAAGGCCAGCGCGGCAAAAGCAAACGCAGCCAGAAAGAAGTTCAGGTCACGCAGCAGACCGGTTTTTTCCGGGCGGAACTCGCCATGCACGCCGCGCTTGGCCAGCACGGCAAACGCCAGCAGCGACATGGACAATGTGGACAGCATCAGCGGCGCGCCGAGGATGGCGCCGACGCCGATTTCCTCATTGACCTGTACGTTCTGCGTGCCCGCCAGCAGCGCCAGCAGCGGTACCAGGGTTTCCGGCAGCGCGGTGCCGACGGCGGCGAACAGCGAACCGGTGACGCCTTCGGAGATTTTGAGTTTTTCCCCGAGATGTTCGAGGGCATTGGTAAAGACTTCGGCAGCGACTAGAATTACCACCAGCATGAACAGCAACGTCAGAAAAATCATGGCGCACCCATAACAGATGAAAAAAGCGCATTTTAATGGATAATCGTCCCGCCAAGTTTTCAATTTCGCCGCAAGGCGTGGTAGCAGGTACGCGCCAGATTGCCTCGCCCAACTGCGACGAGCGCCCCTCCAGCAGCACCATCGAACTGGTCGTCATCCACAACATCAGCCTGCCGCCAGGCGAGTTCGGCGGCGACGGTGTGATCGAGTTGTTCACCAACCGCCTCGACCCGGCCACCCATCCCTATTACGCTGAAATTCACCAGATGAAAGTGTCTGCTCACTTCTTCATCCGGCGCGACGGTGAACTGCTCCAGTTCGTGCCGTGCGGCAAGCGCGCCTGGCATGCCGGCGTATCGCAATGGCTGGGGCGCGAGCGCTGCAACGATTTTTCTGTCGGCATCGAACTGGAAGGCGACGATGCTACGCCGTTCGAGGATGCCCAGTATGCAACCCTAAATGCCTTGCTGGCGGTGCTCAGGCAGCATTACCCGATTGCCGGCATCGCCGGCCATGCCGATATCGCTCCGGGCCGCAAGACCGATCCGGGGCCATTTTTCGATTGGAAAAAAATCAGCCGGTAACAGGCTGCCTGCTGTAGAACCACTTGAGCAAAAGTGGCGGTGCCATGGTGGTCAGCGCGATGACGATGAGCAGGGCGGCGTAGAGTTCGCCATTGAGGATGCTCTGGGTAAATCCCAGTTGCGCGAAAATCAGGCCAACCTCGCCACGCGGGATCATCGCCAGGCCAATTGCCGTCTGCGCACGGCGCGACTCTCCAATACTGTAGCCGGCAGCGAGTTTGCCGATGAACGCCGCTACCAGCAACAACCCGGCCAATCCCCAGATGAAACTCGATCCCCAGTCCACTGCATTGAGATTGAGAGACACTCCGACCATGACGAAAAACAAGGGCGCAAAGGTGTGGATCAGCGGACGCATTTGCTCTTCCAGCCGGTGCGCCAGCTTGGGGCTGGGCTTGAACGACAATTCGTGCCCGAACGGCAAGCGGATTTTCAGGTCCATGCCGAAATGCTGGCCAAACGCCAGGCCGGCTGCGAAGCCGCCCATGATGACCGGCGCACCCACCACATGCGCCAGCCAGGAAAACAGCAGGATCATCGACAGCGCCATGGTCAGCAGCAGGCCGGGCGCGGCGGCGCGGCGATCCAGATGATCTATGACCTCTGCAGCCAGCTTGGCGACGAAAGGCACCAGCAGCATGAACAGCACGATATACAGGCTCACCTCGCCCAGCGCCTGCATCGAAACCTGCTTTTCCACGGCAAACTGGTAGAGAAAGGCCAGTGTCAGCACGCCCAGAATGTCGTCCAGCACCGCCGCGCCGATGACGATTTGCGCCTCATCCGAATGCCGCTGTCCCAGATCGTCCAGCACCCGAACCGTGATGCCGATACTGGTGGCGGTCAAGGTGCCGCCGATGAACAGCGCAGTGAGCTGGGGCAGGCTGAACACCCAGGCGCTGACACCATAACCCAGCAGAAACGGCAGAACGAAACCGACCATGGCCACGATGATGGGTTTGGCGCCGGAGCGCGCCAGCCGGTTGAGGTCGGTATCCATGCCCACCTCGAACAACAGCAGGATGATGCCGATTTCCGCCAGCAGTTTCATGGTCGTGTCCGGCGCAACCCAGCCCAGCAGTGAGGGCCCTACCATCAGGCCAGCCAGCAATTCGCCGATGACGCCGGGGATGCCGAAACGCGCCACGGTTTCTGAAAACACCCGCGCCGAGATCAGAATGATGGCGAAGAACAGAAAGAATTGATGAAGTTCCATAAGCCTCTGCTGCAAAGTGGTTTGATTAGCCTTGGAGCGCCTTGATGAAGGCGGCCTGATTATACATGGATATTATTTTCGGCTGCCCGGAACGCGATTGACCATCCGGTCAGTCAGTGGCACACTTCCCGCATCTCGCCCTCCTCTTGAAAGCACCGCTGTGCAAGCTCTCAAACCTCCTGCCGAAGCTACCGATGCCAGCAGCGTCGAGCGTATCCTGGCCGCCGCCGAGACCTTATTCTCCGACCAGGGATTCGATGCAGCCTCGATGAGCGCTATTGCCGAGCGCGCCGGGGTGAGCAAGGCCAATATTTTTCACCATTTCAGCAGCAAAAATGCGCTATACCTGGCCGTGGTCAAGGATGCCTGCAAGGAGTCGCAAACCCGCCTGCAGCATCTGGAAAACGGCCAAGGCAGTTTTGTCGAAAAGTTGGCGCATTTCGCTCAGTCGCAGCTGCAGTCCATGCTTGAACATAGCCAGACCACGCGCCTGATCCTGCGCGACCTGTTGGAAAACGGCGAACTTCGCGGCAAGGAGCTGGCAGAGCAGGTGTTTGGCCAGAATTTCGCCCGGCTGGTGGAAATGATCCGCGAAGGACAAGTGCGCGGCGAGTTGCGCCAGGAGATCGACCCCGCGGCGGTTGCCGTGATGCTGATCGCTATCAATCTATACTTTTTCGAGGCGCGTGACGTGCTGCGCCACTATCCCGCTGTCGATTTCGCCGACGATGCGCAACGCTACAGCGAGAAATTGTTGCAATTGATGCTGCACGGCATACTGCCTCCCCCCAAGGAAAAACAACAATGAACAAGCTCTATCTGTTATTGGCGGCCACCCTGTTATTGCCGGGCTGCGCCAAAAAAGCGGAAGAAAAAACCCAGTCCGCTGCTCCGCCCGCCACGCTGGTCACCGTTACTCAGGCACAAACACGCAAGCTGGAAATCTTTGAGCAGACCATAGGTAGCATGGAAAGCCTGATTGACCCCGGCGTCGGTGCGGAAGTGGCCGCCAAGGTGTTGAAAATCTTTGCCCACGCCGGGCAGGAAGTAAAAAAGGACCAATTGCTGGCCATCCTGGACAACACCGATTACATCCTGCAAAAGCGCGAGGCAGAGGCGGAAATTGCCCGCATTGAAGCCCTGCTTGCCAATCAAGGGCGCATCGTGGAGCGAAACCAGCACCTCGTGCAGAAAAATTTCATTTCACAGAACGCGGCAGAAGACGCTTCCACTCTACAAAGCGCCTTGCGCGAGCAGCTGGAAGCGGCGCGCGCGCGCGCCGCTTCTATCGAGCACAACAGTTCCAAGACCCAGGTGTTTTCGCCTATCGACGGCCGGGTTGAAAAACAGATCGTTTCCCCCGGCGATTTCGTCAAGCAGGGTGATTCTCTGTTCCAGTTAATCGGTACGCAAAAGCTGCGCGCGCACCTGCCCTTCCCGGAAAGCATCGCTGCTAAGCTGCATTCTGGCCAGACCGTGCGCCTCTCCACGCCGACGGTGCCGGACAAGGTGTACACCACCACCATCAAGGAGATCAAGCCACTAATCGGCACCAACCGCGCGGTGGACATCATCGCCGACGTAGTGGATCAAAGTGGCTGGCAGGGCGGCGCCAGCGTCAACGGCAAGGTCATCCTGGGAGAACACGCACAGGCAGTAGTGGTGCCCGAGGCCAGTGTGGTGCTGCGCCCGGCGGGTGAAGTGGTCTACGTTATCAAGGATAAAAGCGCTTCCCAGCGTATCGTTAAAACCGGGCTGCGGCAGGAAGGGCTGGTGGAAATCACTGAAGGCCTGGCTGCCGGTGAAACCGTCGCAGTAGACGGTGCCGCCTACCTGACCGACAAGGCGCCGGTCAACGTGCAACAACAAAGCAGCACGAAATGACACTGCCCGAGCTATCCATCAAGCGCCACGTTCTAGCTTGGATGCTGTCCGGCGTGCTGGTGCTGTTCGGCATCATCAGCTACCAGCGCATCGGGGTGGATCGCTTCCCTTATATCGAATTTCCGATAATCTCCGTCAGCACCACGGAAAAGGGTGCGAATCCCGACATCATCGACGCCAGCATCACCAACGTGATCGAGACGTCGGTCAACAGCGTGCCCGGCATCGAGCATATCCAGTCCAATTCCAGCCCCGGTGTGTCGAATGTCACCATCACCTTCAGCCTCGACAAGAAGGTGGATGTCGCCTTCAACGAGGTGCAGACCAAGGTCAACCAGGTGCTGCGGCGCCTGCCCAAGGATGCTGATCCGCCGGTGGTGGCGAAAGTGGAAACTGGAGCTTCGCCCATCATGTGGATGGCGCTACGCGGCGACCGCACCCAGCAGCAGCTCAACCAGTATGCCCTCAACGTGCTGAAGAAGCG
>Ga0066403_1000035_pt1 | contig 13820 bp, 11 predicted proteins | sample LakWasMeta3_LOW4_2_FD_59490 | JGI IMG/M metagenome (GOLD analysis project Ga0066403, IMG submission 59490) | Freshwater sediment methanotrophic microbial communities from Lake Washington under simulated oxygen tension - Sediment Metagenome 3_LOW4 | ecosystem: Environmental > Aquatic > Freshwater...
AAGCCCTACCCCGTTTCTCCAACTGAAATCCAGCTGCGGGAGATCCTGTCGCGCCGCATCATGGTGCTGGATGGTGCGATGGGCACCATGATCCAGCAGTACAAACTGGGCGAGCAAGACTACCGCGGCGAGCGTTTCGTGGGTTTCAGCGCGCCCGCCGGTGAACGCGAGCTGTTTGTCAAAGGCAACAACGAGCTGCTGACCCTTACGCAGTCGCACATCATCCAGGAAATCCACGAACAATACCTGGCGGCCGGCGCCGACATCGTCGAAACCAACACCTTCGGCGCAACCAAGGTGGCGCAGGACGATTACCACATGGCGCACCTCGTCCATGAGATGAATGTGGAGGCTGCCAGAGTTGCCAGAAGAGCTTGCGATAAATACACGACGCCGGACAAGCCGCGTTTCGTCGCCGGTGCGTTGGGACCCACACCCAAAACAGCGTCGATCTCGCCAGACGTCAACGATCTGGCCGCGCGCAACATCACTTTCGACCAGTTGGTGGCCGCCTATCTGGAACAAACCCGCGGGCTGGTCGAAGGCGGCGTGGACATCCTGATGGTCGAGACCATCTTCGACACGCTCAATTGCAAGGCCGCACTGTTTGCCATCGACACTTTCTTCGAGAAAACTGGGCGGTGCCTGCCCATCATGATTTCCGGCACCGTCACTGACGCCTCCGGCCGCATCCTCTCTGGCCAGACGGTGGCCGCGTTCTGGAACTCGGTGCGCCACGCGCGGCCGCTGACCATCGGCCTCAACTGCGCGCTCGGAGCCACTCTGATGCGCCCGTATGCCGAGGAGTTATCGCAGATTGCCGATACCTTCATCTGCATCTATCCCAACGCTGGCCTGCCTAACCCGATGTCCGACACCGGCTTCGACGAGAAGCCCAGGGACACCTCATCGCTGCTCAAGGAGTTCGCCGAGAGCGGCTTCGTCAACATTGCTGGCGGCTGCTGCGGTACGACACCAGAGCACATCCAGGCGATTGCGGAAGAAGTGCGCGCGGTCGCGCCGCGCAAGGTTCCAGTTGTTCCGAGGGCCACCCGCCTGTCCGGCCTGGAGCCGTTCACCATCGACAACAGTTCGCTGTTCGTCAACGTCGGCGAACGTACCAACGTTACCGGCTCCAAGGCATTCGCGCGCATGATCCTCAACGGCCAGTACGATGAGGCGCTCAGCGTTGCGCGCCAGCAGGTCGAGAACGGCGCGCAGATCATCGACATCAACATGGACGAGGGCATGCTGGACGCGGTCGCCGCCATGACGCATTTCCTCAACCTGATTGCTTCTGAACCGGACATCGCGCGCGTGCCGATCATGATCGACTCGTCCAAGTGGGAGGTGATCGAGGCCGGCCTCAAGTGCGTACAGGGCAAGGCCGTCGTCAACTCGATTTCGATGAAAGAGGGCGAGAGCGAATTCCTGCGCCAGGCCAGGCTGTGTCGCCGCTACGGCGCGGCGGTAATTGTGATGGCTTTCGACGAAAAGGGCCAGGCCGACAGCTTTGAGCGCAAGATCGAGATCTGCCAGCGCGCCTACGACCTGTTGGTGCAACAGGTAGGTTTGCCACCGGAAGACATCATTTTCGACCCGAACATCTTCGCCATCGCCACCGGCATCGAGGAACACAACAACTACGCCGTCGATTTCATCAACGCCACGCGCTGGATCCGTGAGCATCTGCCGTATGCCAGGGTGTCCGGCGGCGTGTCCAATGTCAGCTTCAGTTTCCGCGGCAACGATCCGGCGCGCGAAGCGATCCATACCGTGTTCCTCTACCACGCCATCCAGGCCGGCATGACCATGGGCATCGTCAACGCCGGCATGGTGGGCGTGTACGACGATCTCGCCCCGGAATTGCGCGAGAGGGTGGAGGACGTGGTGCTGAACCGCCGCGCGGATGCTACCGAGCGCATGATCGAGATTGCCGGCACCTTGAAGGCGGGCAGCAAGAAGGAAGCCTCCACCGCCGAATGGCGCGGCACGGCGGAAAACCCGGTGCCGGTAAACAAGCGCCTGGAACATGCCATGGTGCATGGCATCACCGAGTTCATCGTCGAGGACACCGAGCAGGCGCGGCAGGAGGTCATGGCCAGTGGCGGGCGGCCGATCCACGTCATCGAGGGCCCATTGATGGATGGCATGAACGTGGTCGGCGACCTGTTCGGCCAGGGCAAGATGTTCCTGCCGCAAGTGGTGAAATCCGCGCGCGTGATGAAGCAGGCGGTGGCGCACCTTATCCCGTTCATCGAGCAGGAAAAGCAGGAGGAACAGCAAAGGACCGGAGTTGTCGCCAAGCCCAAGGGCAAGATGGTGATCGCCACGGTCAAGGGCGATGTGCACGACATCGGCAAGAACATCGTGTCGGTGGTGTTGCAGTGCAACAACTTCGAGGTGGTGAACATGGGGGTGATGGTGCCGGCCACGGAAATCCTGGCGATGGCCAAGGCCGAGAATGCCGACATCATCGGCCTGTCCGGCCTGATTACGCCATCTCTGGAAGAAATGGCGCACGTCGCCAGGGAAATGCAGCGCGACCCGTATTTCTGCAGCGTGAAAATGCCGCTGCTGATCGGCGGTGCGACCACCTCGCGCGCGCATACCGCGGTCAAGATCGCCCCGCATTACGACGGCCCGGTAGTCTATGTGCCGGATGCCTCGCGCTCGGTGGCAGTGATGCAGTCGCTGCTGACGCCGGAGCAGCGCGCCTCCTACATCGAGGAAGTCTCGGCCGATTACGAACGGGTACGCACCCAGCACGCCAGCAAAAAAGGCACGCCGTTGCTGACCATTGCCGAGGCACGCGAAAACAGGATGCAGGTGGGGTTCAGCGGTGAAGCCGCGCCGGTGAAGCCGAAATTCATCGGCCGCCGCGAGCTCAAGAACATCGACCTCGGCCTGCTGGCGCAGTATATCGATTGGGGGCCTTTCTTCCAGACCTGGGATCTGGCAGGCGCCTTTCCGGCGATATTGCAGGACAAGGTGGTGGGCGAAACAGCGAGCAAGTTGTTTGCCGAAGGCCAGTCATTGCTCAAGAAAGTCATCGAGGGCCGCTGGCTGGTCGCCAATGGCGTGGTTGCCCTGCTGCCTGCCAATAGTGTGCATGACGACGACATCGAGATTTACACCGACGACAGCCGCAGCCAAGTGGCGTTTACCTGGTATGGGCTGCGCCAGCAAAGCGTGAAGCCGGTCATCGACGGCGTGCAGCGTCCCAACCAGTGTCTGGCGGACTTCATCGCGCCCAAGGGTATTCCTGATTACATCGGCATGTTTTCCGTCACTGCCGGCCTCGGCATCGAGAAACACGAAAAGCGTTTCCAGGATGCGCACGACGATTACAGCAGCATCATGCTGAAGTCGCTGGCTGACCGTCTGGCCGAGGCTTTTGCCGAATACCTGCATGAGCGGGTACGCAAGGATTTGTGGGGCTATGCCGCCGATGAGCAGTTAGGTAATGAGGAACGTATCAAGGAGCTGTACCGCGGCATCCGCCCGGCACCGGGCTATCCCGCCTGCCCCGACCACACTGTGAAGCGCGACATGTTCAATCTGATGCAGTGCGAAGATGTGGGGATATCGTTGACCGAGTCGCTCGCCATGTTGCCGGCTGCGGCGGTATGCGGTTTCTATATCGCGCATCCGGAGTCGCGCTATTTCAGCGTCGACAAAATCGGCCAGGACCAGCTGGAAGACATGGCGGCGCGGCGCGGCGTGGATAAGGAATACCTGCAACGCTGGCTCGCGCCTAACCTTTAGCGCTCACGGGCGCCGCTGGCGCGCCAGATAAATGTGAGTTTGCTACAATCAACCAATTAACCTGATTACGCCTATGCATATTCACATTCTCGGTATCTGCGGTACTTTTATGGGCGGCATCGCCGCACTGGCCAAGGCAGCCGGTCACCGCGTCACCGGCTGCGACGCTAACGTCTACCCGCCCATGAGCACGCAACTGGAAGCCCAGGGCATCGAGTTGATCGAAGGTTTCGGCGTCGAGCAGATCGATCTGGCGCCGGACGTGTTCGTCATCGGCAATGTGGTGGCGCGCGGCAACCCGTTGATGGAAGGAATCCTCAATCGCGGCCTGTCTTACATCTCAGGCCCGCAATGGCTGGCGGAGAACGTATTGCGCGACAAGTGGGTGCTCGCTGTTGCCGGCACCCACGGCAAGACGAGCACCAGTTCCATGCTGGCTTGGGTGCTGGAATACGCCGGGCTGGCGCCAGGCTTCCTGATCGGCGGCGTGCCGGAAAACTTCGGTATTTCCGCACGGTTGCCGGGCGCACCGCGCCAGGAGCCGAACGGACAATCGCCATTTTTCGTGATCGAGGCCGACGAGTATGACACCGCTTTCTTCGACAAGCGCTCCAAGTTCGTGCATTACCGTCCACGAACCGCCGTGCTCAACAACCTGGAATTCGACCACGCCGACATCTTCTTCGACCTCGCCGCCATTGAGACCCAGTTCCACCACCTGGTGCGCACCGTGCCGGGCAACGGTCTTATTGTCGCCAATGGGCGCGAAGACAGCTTGGATCGTGTGTTGCAGCGCGGCTGCTGGACCCCGGTGGAACGCTTTGGCACGAACGACGGCTGGCAGGCGAGCGCGCCGGATGCGGACGGCAGCTTTGAAGTGCTGCTGGAAGGCAATCCGCAAGGCTGCGTGCAATGGGAATTGCTGGGCGAGCACAACTGCATGAACGCGCTGTCAGTGCTGGCTGCGGCACGCCACGTGGGTGTTCCGGTGGAAGTGGGCATCGCCGCACTGGGCGAGTTTCGCAACGTCAAGCGCCGCATGGAAGTGCGCGGCACAGTCAACGGCATCACCGTCTATGACGATTTTGCCCACCATCCCACCGCGATAGCAACCACGCTCGCCGGCCTGCGCGCCAAGGTTGGAAGCTTGCGCATCCTGGCGGTGCTGGAGCCGCGCTCCAACACCATGAAGCTGGGCGTAATGAAGGCTGCGTTACCGCATAGCCTGCGCGCCGCCGACCGTGTGTTCTGCTACACCGCCAATCTGGGATGGGATGCGGAGGAGGCCTTGGAACCACTGGGGGAAGCGGTTTCGACGCACGATGACCTTGCCCGTCTGGTAGAACTTATTGCACAGGAAGCCCGGCCTGGAGACCATGTTCTGATCATGAGCAATGGCGGCTTTGGCGGCATCCATCAAAAGCTTCTTGAGAGGCTGCAGGTTTGAGCAATCCCTTATCCGACTGGAAACCCAGCACTCTGGAATGGGCATTGATGCTTTCCGCGCTGGTGCATGCAGTCGCTATCGGAGGTTTGGGTTTCGTCAAACCAGATCCGAAACGTACGCCTGACAAGCCCCCCGTGCTGGAGGTGGTGCTGGTCAATAGCAAGACGAAAGCCGCGCCGATCAAAGCTGAAGCGCTGGCGCAATCGAATCTCGATCGTGGCGGGAACGTTGATGAAAACCGGCGCATGAAATCACCGTTGCCGGTTCCGAAAAATCGTCCAAAAGAACAGGCAGTAAAGCTATCTGCCGAGCAACAACAGGCCAGGAGCAGAAATAAAAGTGAGCAGGAAGAATTACCCCGCAAGCAGCAACGGAAGGCGGAACAGGAGAAGCAGGCTCAGGAAGTCCTGACACATGCGCACGCCAACCAGATTGTAGAAAGTGAACACAGCCAGCAGAAATCCGGAGAGGAGCCTGAACTCGGACAGCAGGAAGAGCCTGCCAGAGTCATCAACACGGCCGACATGGTCGCCAGAAGTCTGGATGCGGCACGGCTGGAAGCGCAGCTTTCCAAAAACATGGAAATTTATCAGAAGCGTCCCAAACGAAAATTCTTTGGCGCGCGAGTCAGAGAGTATCGTTTTGCCTCTTATGTTGAAGCATGGCGGCAGAAGGTGGAGCGGGTCGGCAATCTCAATTACCCGGCAGCCGCAAAGGAACAGCAGATTTACGGCCAGTTGCGCATGACAGTCGCCATTCTTGCCGATGGCACGGTAGAAAAAGTGGAACTCAATCAAAGTTCCGGCCACAAGCTGCTGGATGAAGCTGCCCGCCGCATCGTGGAACTGGCTGGGCCCTATGCGCCGTTTCCTCCGGAGGTGCAGGCAGATACAGATATCATCGAGATTACCCGAACCTGGACGTTTACGCGTGAAGACAAGCTATCAGGAGAATAAGGATGAGCTACTATCAACGGCACGTTTTTTTCTGTCTCAACCGACGTGAGGATGGCGCTGCCTGCTGCTGCGATCATGATGCTGAGGGCATGTTTGAATATGCCAAAATCCAGGTGAAAAAACTCGGCCTGAACGGCCAGGGCAAGGTACGCATCAACCGTGCCGGCTGTTTCGACCGGTGCGCGGAGGGGCCTTTGCTGGTGGTTTATCCCGAGGCGGTCTGGTATACCTACATCGACCGGGAAGATATCGACGAAATCATCGAATCACACCTCAAGCAGGGTAATGTAGTGGAACGGTTAAAAGTTTAGTCTTAGCTGACTGGCTTTGCATTGAGCCAAGCTTGAATTTTATGTGGATACGCGTAAAGTTGCGCGAACAAGGCAAAGTTGCAGCTAATGGATAGACTGCACTTCGAACACTGGAGGGGTCATGATGAGCAGTACGGATAAAACCAGGGTAATCATTCTAACGGGGCATTATCGGATTGTTGGGCACATTTCCGTCCTTCCCGAAGCCAGAGTGACGGATTACATCTGCGAATCGAAGGAATTCATTGCCGTTACAGATGCCGAGGTATGGGATCACGGGCAGCGCAAGGTGGCTTCCAGCAGATTCATGAATATCAATCGTAACCAGATTGAAATCATCATGCCCGAGGAGTCGGTCACCCAGGGGCTGGGTTTGCCGTCGTTACATCCGGCCAGGTAATAATAGAATCATCAGGGTCAAGCGAACTGCTGTTCCTGAACTATACAGATCCTGATTCAGCCAAGCCGAAGGCGGACTGTCTGCTTCAATATTGAGATACTTGACAGATTGGCGGTTTTCTCACGTTTGACCTCGCCCCAGATCGAATTGGGGAAGTGACGATCGTCTGTAAATCGGGGAATAACATGCCAGTGAAGATGCGGCGTCATGTTGCCCAGGCTGGCGAGGTTGATCTTGTCCGGGCATAGCGCTTCACGCATCGCACCCTCCACTAGGAATACGATCTTCATCAATCGCTGGCGCTCGTTCTCGTTCAGGTCCGTCATTTCAGCGATGTGCCGGTTTAGAATGACACGGCAGAAACCTGGGTAATGCGGATCGTCCACCAGCACCACGCGACAGAAATCATCCTGCCACAGCAGTTCACCGCCAGAAGTTTCGCAAAGTTCACAGGGAATGGAAGTTGTAATCACATTGGCTCGCTGGCGATACGAAGGCAGGGGCTATTTTTTTCTGGCACGCGGGTGGGCCTGGTCGTAGACTTTTGCCAGGTGCTGAAAATCCAGGTGCGTATACACTTGGGTGGTGCTGATATTGGCGTGCCCCAGCATTTCCTGCACGGCGCGAAGGTCGCCACTGGACTGTAATACATGGGTGGCGAAACTGTGGCGCAACATATGGGGGTGAACATCGCCGGCAATTCCCTGCTTGAGCGCCCAGATCTTCAAGCGATATTGCACTGCTCGTGGCGTGAGTCGCTTTCCGGTGCGCCCGACGAACAGCGCGCGTTCTTCCCCATTTTTCAATAATGTCCTTTGCGGCAACCAGGCATGAATGGCTGCAATGGCATGGCTGCCGACTGGCACGATGCGCGTTTTCGAGCCTTTGCCGGTAACGGTGACGGTGCCCTCTCCGAGATCCAGCCCATCCAGATTCAGCGAGACAAGTTCCGCCAAACGCAGCCCGGACGAGTAGAACAATTCAAGGATGGCATGGTCGCGCAGGGCGAGCGCATCGTTCTCCACGATCTCTACCAGTTTCGATGCCTGTTCAGGCGACAGGGCTTGCGGCAGGCTTCTGGCGGATTTTGGTGGGCGCATGCCGACGCAAGGGTTGTTGTCCAAGCCATGGCGGCGTGACAGATAAGAGAAAAAACCGCGCCACGCAGACAGCATGCGCGCAATGCTTTTACCGCCAATGCCACGTCCATGAAGGGTGGCGATAAAGCGACGGATATGCTGTGTCCGCAACTCCTTCAGTCCGGTATCACCGGCCAGCTGTAGCAATGCACGGATATCGCGGGCATAGTTTTCGCACGTGAGTGGACTCAGCCCACGCTCATGAGCGAGATGGTCAAGGTAGGAGGGGAGATAGTCCACTGGGGGGTGGTTTCCCCTAAAGGATGTAACGGAGCAGGGCCATGCTGACTAATTCACCGATACGCTTGAGGTAAAGCGTCCCCATTTCCGGATAGAAGCGCTGTTCGTCTTCGCTGGCCATGACGAGCAGTCCGAAAGCATGTTCCCCGCGCAGGGCGATCAGTGCGAAGGACTTTAAAGGTGCGACAGCTTCGTCAAACCAGCTATTCAGATCCAGGGATGGGTGGTGCCCACAGTAGGGCGAGGTGAGGGCTTGCGTCCGCTGGCTTAACTCCTCATCCACAGGTTCGAATTCTTCGCTGCTGCCGATTTCTGCACTTTGTGGCATGGCCCACAGACGGATGGCGACATGCGGTACCTGAAAATCTTCGCGCAGGCTGTGTTCCACCATCCGTACCACCGCATCGAAGTCATGGGTGGCAAGCAGTTCCAGGGACAGGCGATGCACCTTGTCGCTGATAATGTCGTTATCTTCGCCAAACTGGATAAGTTCAGAGAGCTTGGCTTCCAGAATGCGGATCTTGTCGCGCTGTGCCAGCTGCTGCCTCTCAGCCAACGAAATTGCACCGCTCCCATGCGGGCTGGGCAGATAGATTTCTGCCAGCAGGTGGGCGTTATGCTCAAAAAATTGAGGGTTTACACGGAGGTATTCGGCGACCTGATCTTCAGTGAGTTGCATGGGTTTCCTTAATTTATAACCGTTAGAGGGTGATGGTGCCTTCGAATACCGTCGCTGCCGGGCCGGTCATCATGACTGACGCCCCTTCACCTGCCCAGCTGATGACCAGTTCGCCGCCGCGCATGACTACTGTTATTGGCGAGATGAGTTTTCCCAAGCGGATACCGGCTACGGCAGCGGCGCAGGCCCCAGTGCCGCAGGCCAGTGTTTCTCCAGCGCCGCGCTCAAACACACGCAACAGAATGCGGTGTTCATCCACGATTTGCATATAGCCGGCGTTGACGCGCTGTGGGAATCGAGGATGTTTTTCGATTAGCGCTCCTTGTGTTGTGACCGGGGCGGTGTCAAGGTCGCTTACCACCTGCACCGCGTGCGGGTTGCCCATGGATAGTGCGCAGATGTCGATGCTGGCACCGCCGACTTGCAATGCGTAGGTCAATGCCGGGTTTTCGGCAATAAATGGAATTTCTGTCGGATCAAAGCGTGGGGCACCCATGTCAACGGTTACCTGACCGTTGTTTTCCAGTCGCGGCAGGATGATACCGCGCGCAGTCTCGACGCGGATTTCGCTTTTGCCGGTCAAGCCTTGCTCATGCACGAAGCGCACGAAACAGCGCGCGCCATTGCCACATTGTTCCACTTCACCGCCGTCGGCGTTGAAGATGCGGTAGCGGAAATCGGCATCTGCGCGGGTGGAGGGCTCCACCACTAGCAACTGGTCACAGCCGATACCGAAATGGCGATCGGTCATGCGCCGGACCAGCTCGGGCGTAAGGACGACCTGCTGGCGAACCGCGTCGATCACGACGAAGTCGTTGCCCAGCCCCTGCATTTTGGTGAATTTCAGATTCATTGGCGTTGTTGGAGTGGTTTGCCTGCATTGTAAGACATGGCAACGGGATTTGGCACGCCGGCGCCATGAATCTTAAAGGTTGAAATTGGCAAAGGATCAACGGATAATAGCGGCTCGCCGAGTTAATCAGACAACTTGCGGGGCGATTAAAATACCGCTAAAGCGTCCCCTGCTCGTGGCCCGGAGCCGGTAGCGCCGGATTCAAGGGCTGTTGGAGCATATCATGAGCGATTATCTTTTTACCTCGGAATCCGTTTCCGAAGGCCATCCCGACAAGGTTGCCGACCAGATTTCCGACGCAATCGTCGACGCCATACTTACGGATGATCGGCACGCCCGCATCGCGGCTGAGACCTTGTGCAACACTGGCCTGGTAGTGCTGGCGGGCGAAATCACTACGCATGCCAACGTTGACTACATCCAGGTGGCACGCGACACGATCAAACGCATCGGATACGACAATACTGAATACGGTATCGACTACAAGGGCTGCGCCGTGCTGGTGGCCTACGACAAGCAAAGCCCGGACATCGCGCAGGGCGTGAACAAAGCCTACGACGACACTCTGGACCAGGGAGCCGGCGACCAGGGGCTGATGTTCGGCTACGCCTGCAACGAAACTCCGCAGTTGATGCCACTGCCGATCTGGCTGGCGCATCGCCTGGTGGAACGCCAGGCCCATCTGCGCAAGGACGGCCGCCTGCCCTGGCTGCGGCCTGACGCAAAATCACAGGTTACGATACGCTACGTGGATGGCAAGCCTTACGCCATTGATGCCGTGGTGCTTTCTACCCAGCACTCGCCTGACATGACTCTGGAAGCGATCCGCGAAGCGGTCATCGAGGACATCATCAAGCCGGTGCTGCCCAAGGAATTGATCAAGGGCGATATCAAGTATCTGGTGAACCCGACCGGCCGTTTCGTTATTGGCGGCCCGCAAGGCGATTGTGGCCTGACCGGCCGCAAGATCATCGTTGATACCTATGGCGGTGCCTGCCCGCACGGCGGCGGGGCATTCTCCGGAAAAGACCCGTCCAAGGTGGATCGCTCGGCGGCCTATGCCGGCCGCTATGTAGCCAAGAACATTGTGGCCGCCGGCCTTGCCTCGCGCTGTACCGTGCAGGTGAGCTACGCCATCGGTGTGGCGCACCCGACCAGCGTCATGGTGGAAACCTACGGCAGCGGCAAGGTTTCCAACGAAAAATTGACAGAGTTGGTATTGCAGCACTTCGATCTTCGCCCCAAGGGGATCGTCAACATGCTCGATCTGCTGCGCCCGATTTATGCCAAGACCGCCGCCTACGGCCATTTTGGCCGTGATGAGCCGGAATTTACTTGGGAAGCGACCGACAAGGCTGTCGCGCTGAAAGCGGCTGCCGGTATCTGACCTTAACCAGCTTTGCCGAGGGGCGCTGCGACCGGCTTGGCCGGCCAGGCTCGGTGAAGCGATACAGTAACAACGGCGCCCGTTCATCTTGAGGAGTAAAACAACATGAACGTGCCGACCAACTTTACCGATTTCAAGGTTGCCGACCTGAGCCTCGCCTCCTGGGGCCGCAAGGAAATCGCTATTGCCGAAACTGAAATGCCCGGCCTGATGGCGATCCGCGTAGAATATGCCGCGACTCAACCGCTCAAAGGCGCGCGCATCACCGGTTCGCTGCACATGACCATCCAGACCGCCGTGCTGATCGAGACCCTGAAGGACTTGGGGGCCGAGGTACGGTGGGCTTCCTGCAACATTTTCTCGACCCAGGATCATGCTGCCGCCGCCATCGCCAAGGACGGCATCGCGGTATTCGCGGTCAAGGGCGAAAGCCTGGAGGACTACTGGGATTACACCCATCGCATTTTCGAGTGGCCGGATGGCGGCTATTCCAACATGATCCTGGACGACGGCGGCGACGCCACGCTGCTGCTGCATCTGGGCGCGCGCGCCGAGAAGGACGCCAGTCTGCTGGACAACCCAGGAAGCGAAGAAGAAACCTGCCTGTTCAACGCCATCAAGGCCAAGCTCAAGGTTGACCCGAGTTGGTACTCGACCCGTCTCGGCAGGATCAAGGGCGTGACCGAGGAAACTACCACCGGCGTGCTCCGCCTCTATCAGATGCATGAGCGCGGCGACCTGAAGATCCCCGCGATCAACGTCAACGACTCCGTGACCAAATCCAAGTTCGATAACCTGTACGGCTGCCGTGAATCACTGGTGGATGGCATCAAGCGCGCCACCGATGTCATGATCGCCGGCAAGGTCGCGGTGGTGTGCGGCTACGGTGACGTGGGCAAGGGCTCGGCGCAGGCGCTGCGTGCGCTGTCCGCACAAGTGTGGGTGACCGAAATCGACCCCATTTGTGCGCTGCAGGCCGCGATGGAAGGCTACCGCGTGGTGACCATGGAGTACGCCGCCGAGCATGCTGACATTTTTGTCACCGCGACCGGCAACTACCACGTCATCACCCACGACCACATGGCGAAGATGAAGGACCAGGCCATCGTCTGCAACATTGGCCACTTCGACAACGAGATCGATGTCGCCTCCGTCGAGAAATACGAGTGGGAAGAGATCAAGCCCCAGGTGGATCACATCATCTTCCCGGATGGCAAACGCATCATCTTGCTGGCCAAGGGCCGTCTGGTCAATCTGGGATGCGGCACCGGCCACCCCAGCTACGTGATGAGCTCCTCGTTCGCCAACCAGACCATCGCCCAGATCGAGTTGTACACCAACACCGCGCAATACCCGGTGGGTGTGTATACGCTGCCCAAGCATTTGGATGAAAAGGTCGCGCGTCTGCAACTGAAGAAACTTAACGCGCAACTGACGCAATTGACAGACGAACAGGCTGCCTATATTGGCGTTGCCAAGGTGGGACCTTACAAATCAGAACATTACCGCTATTAGGAGGATGATATGCGCTGGCTGCTTGCATGGGTCGCCAATGCCGCGGCATTGCTGATCCTGACTTATCTCTACCCTGCTGTCCAGGTGGCCAGCTTCGGGACGGCGCTGCTGGCGGCAGTGGTGCTGGGATTGATCAACCTGCTGGTGCGACCGATCCTGGTATTGCTGACTTTTCCGGTCACCCTGCTGACGTTCGGCCTGTTTTTGCTGCTGATCAATGGTGCGATGTTCCTGCTGGCGGACAAGCTGGTCGATGGTTTTCATATCAACGGGGTTTGGCCGGCCGTGCTGGGAGCCCTGGTTTACAGCCTTATATCCTGGCTGTTGCAGACCCTGCTTGGTCTGAGAAAAGGTTGATCGGACATGGTGGCTGAACGTACCTACAGTTTTGAATTTTTCCCGCCCAAGACCCCCGAGGGCATGGCCAAGCTGCGCGAGACGCGCAGACAACTGGCGCAGCTCGGTCCCAAGTTCTTTTCCGTAACTTTTGGCGCTGGCGGTTCAACGCGGGACAGGACGCTGGAAACCGTGCTGGAAATCCGTTCGGAAGGCTCCGAGGCAGCACCGCATTTGTCCTGCATTTCTTCTTCTCGCGACGAGATTCGCGCCATCTTGGCGCAGTATCGTGAGCACGGCATCAGGCATCTGGTGGCTTTGCGCGGCGACCTAGCGTCAGGCGAAGTGGCCGTGAGCGATTTTCGCTATGCCAGCGAACTGGTAGAGTTCATCCGGCAGGAAACGGGCGACTGGTTCAATATCGAAGTGGCCGCCTATCCGGAGTTTCACCCGGAAGCGCCCTCGGCGCGTGCCGATCTGGCTGCCTTCAAGCACAAGGTGGATGCCGGGGCGAACGCCGCGATCACCCAGTATTTCTACAATGCCGATGCTTACTTCCACTTCATGGAACAGTGCGATGCCATGAACATCACCATCTCGGTGGTGCCCGGTATCATGCCGATTTACAATTTCGCCCAGTTGTCGCGCTTCTCCGCCATCTGTGGCGCGGAAATCCCTCGCTGGCTACGGCTGCGGATGCAGGATTACGGCGATGATCTGCCCTCGGTGCGGGCTTTCGGGCTGGATGTGGTGACGGAATTATGCGACCGCTTGCTGGCTGGTGGTGCG
>Ga0066403_1000036_pt1 | contig 13596 bp, 10 predicted proteins | sample LakWasMeta3_LOW4_2_FD_59490 | JGI IMG/M metagenome (GOLD analysis project Ga0066403, IMG submission 59490) | Freshwater sediment methanotrophic microbial communities from Lake Washington under simulated oxygen tension - Sediment Metagenome 3_LOW4 | ecosystem: Environmental > Aquatic > Freshwater...
GTTGAGTAACGCCCGAAAAATGATTCAGTTGTTTGAAGGTGATTTTATTTTGAGTGCTTCGAGAATGATTGAAGTTACTTAACCTTTTTTTAAAAAGCGGCAACACTCTTGCTTTCATACAGCTGAGTCCTAAAAGAAGACTTAGCACTCATAAAAGAATTGAAAAATCCTATCTCTTAGAATGAAAAAACATATCTATGAATAAAGCAAAGCTTAATAAAAATCGCTGGTGCCTCTTATCGCGAGTGAATAAAGCACTGGAAGTGCCGATGACGACGCTTGCGTTTATCTGGCTCATCATCACGATTCTTGAATTCACGCGCGGTCTTCCTCTTTTATTTTCCAAAGTCGTGCCCTTCATCTGGGCCCTGTTCATCCTTCAGTTTGTTCTGGAAATCATACTCGCTCCGAATAAGTGGACTTACTTGAAACATCATTGGCTCACGGCCATAGCGTTGATTCTTCCAGCTTTCAGAGTGATTCGTTTGTTCAGATTCATCCGCTATATGCGATTTCTAAGAGGTGCTACACTCGTGCGAGTCGTGACGTCGATTAACAGAGGAATGACAGCGCTGAGAAAAAGTCTGGCAAAAAGGGCCGTGTCGTATGTGATAAGCCTCACTGCGATTGTGATCTTTGCATCCGCTGCAGGAATCATGGCGCTTGAAAAAAATTATTCCAGTTATTTTAAGGAAGGCTACACGACAGCGTTGTGGTGGTCTTCAATGATGATTACAACAATGGGCTCAGATTATTTTCCGAAAAGTCCGGAGGGCCGCGCCCTCGCCCTTCTTCTTGCCGTTTATGGTTTTGCGATTTTTGGTTATCTGACTGCGGTCGTGGCGAAATTTTTCATCGATAAAGATAATTTCAAAGAAGAGGAAGGAAGCGTTCAAAAACTTGAGAAGGAATTGCGTGAGATAAAGGCCATGCTTCAGAAACTGCAGCAGAACCGATAAAGGCTCCCCTCTTGACCGGAATCGAAAAATGCATTATTGTCAGAAAAGAGTGACACTCACGTCACGAATCAAAGGAGGTCTTTATGAGAAAAGTTATTTTGAATAAGGGCCAGATCGTCCTAGCTTTCTAATTTTTCAATTCAAAGCCCGACATTTTTTGGCCCTTTAGTATTTTTAGTTTTTATTAACTTACTAAAGGAGATTACGCATGAGTTCCCAACAGGAATTTAAAATCCACTTTGGTTGGAATGATTTTTTTGAAAATCAGCTGACCAATATTGCCGTTAATGACCAGATGGTGGTGGCAAAAGTTATTAACGAAGAAAGAAATTTATACGAGCTGGAGTATGACTACGGCAAAACGGTGCACGCGCAAATCAGCGGCAAGATTCATTACAAAGCGACGGGAAGAATTCACTATCCCGCGGTGGGAGATTGGGTTCTGGCGGAGATGAATCCACACAATGAGCGCGCGGTGATTAAGCACGTGCTTGAGCGGAAGAATATGCTGAAGCGAAAGCAGATTGGCACGAGCGATGATATTCAGATTCTCGCAGCGAATGTGGACGTGGTGTTTATTGCGACTTCGCTGAATGCGAATTTAAACATCAATCGATTGTACCGTTATCTGACGTTTGTAAAGGATTCGAAGGCAAGGCCGGTGATTCTGCTGACAAAAAGTGACTTGCTTCACGAGAGCGAAAAAATCGCAGAGCAAGTGAAGCATCAGTTTCCGGAAGTCGATGTTCACCTGCTCACGAGTACAAAATTCGAAGAGGCTACGTTTTTGCGCGACTACTTAGGTGTGGGAACATCGGCAGCGATTGTCGGTTCATCAGGCGTTGGCAAATCCACGCTGGTGAATTACCTCATTGGAGACGAGCGAATCAAAACCGCAGACGTCCGCGAGGGTGACGACAAAGGCAGGCACACGACAACGGCGCGCTCGCTCTACAAAACAATTTTCGGAGGCTTCATCATCGATTCACCGGGAGTGCGCGAGCTGCAATTCATGGGACACGATGAGGGATTTAAGGATCAGTTCGCGGATATTGAGGAGCTGGTGCAGACGTGCCGTTACACGAATTGCACGCATTCGCATGAGAAGGATTGTGCAGTGATGAGTGCGCTTGAAAGTGACGAACTTTCGATTGAGCGATGGAAGTCTTATAAGAAAATTCGTGGTGAAGTTTTGCATGAGCTTCGCAAAGAGAATAAATGGATGCTCGCCGAAGTGAGAAAAACCTGGAAGAAGAGGTCCATTGAAGCGAGAAAGCGTGTTCGTGGTGAAATTTGAATAAGGGTGCCAGCAAACTTCGGCGTTTCGAAGTCTGCTGGCCACCTATTAATTAGAATTCGTAGCGGGCCAAGACAGACAAGTGCCAAGCCGTATTGTCGTTTTTCATGATGGTAATAACCGAGTTATCAGTAGTGTCGGTTTCACGAAGGACAGAATCATCTGCAACTGCATAGGTGGCAGAAAAATCAATCATTGCTTTCTCAGAGAGATTGAAGACGAAGCTTGGACCGAATGTAAAAAGTGTCGCTGAATCGATGACGTCTTTTGTCTGGTCGTTTGCATTTGATAGATTTTGTTCACCGATGAAAGCGACTCCTGCGAAAAGATTAAGTTCGAATGAAGGAGCGAGTTTCCATTGATGAGTAAAGCCGCCGCCAAAAATGCTGTATGAATCTGTTTGAGTTAAGTCGGCAGCATTACTTGCGGATTTTGATTTTGCATTTCCTTGCAGTAAATAGTTGGCTTGAAATTTCCACTGAGTTTCTGCATTTTTCTTCCCTACTTCCACTTGAGCTTCGAATTGTGAACCGCCTCTCAGGTTATTCCCCCCCTTTGTGGTAGATGAACCTTCTGCATCTCCCATTTTTGGTGAGAAGCTGGCCTGCAAATCGAGATTCGCGCCTTGCGATTCTTGTTCTAAAACTCTCTGCTTTAAAAAGATTGTCGGTTCTGAAAATCCTGAAGCACCTTTGCCTTTAACGGTTGTTCCATTCTGATTGCTGCCAGGCCCATACGCTTGCTCAGTCTTTGAATCGATTTGATATTCTTCACTGAGGCCAATCATGGTATTTGAACTTAACGTGTACATGAATGTTTGATCGAGTGAAATGTCTTTAACTGTAGTTTCGTAAAGAGAATTACCAAGATAATCCAGGCTGAATTTAGACGATGTAAATCCGAAAGAAGTCTCACCTGAAAAAGTCCCTTTTTCTGGCAAGTACATCAAGTCATAAATGTTAGATGTGGAAGCGATTGAGATTGAGCTGTTCGCCAAGGCGATTAAGAGAAGTGTTTTTTTCATCATGAAAAACCTCTGAATTGTTGTTAATGATCAGAACAATTCTGAAGGATTTTGGGGGAAATTCAACTTTTGAAGTATTAAGATTTATTGATCTCAATTTTGTGACAAGTCGGTGGTGATTTACTGATTAGGCTCATTTAAAAGGAGCCCCACCCTTTTTTAAAAGTGATGGGGCCAGCTTTTTAGTTATTCCAGTGCCCACTCTTCGTCGTCAACGATAACGTCTTGTTCCTGAGGTTGAGTGACATTCACAATTTCTTCTTGTTTAAGTTCTGTCCCGCGTGACAGAACGAACCAGATCATTGGAATGAGACCGCCGAAAACAAAAATAGTTCCGCCGACTGAACGGAAATAGGTCAATGTTTTAAAGACAGGACCGGAAACAATTTCGTGAGAGCGCGCATACCAGAATCCATACTCGATACCTTTGATCATCTGATAAAGCCCCACTGGAAATAAATCCAGGAACATCATCAGGGCTATTCCAATATTGAGGCACCAAAATGAAGTGCGAACGAGTTTGGCATTCCAGCGTTTTTTTGGAAATAAATGTTGAAGGCAGAACAACATCCCCGCTATGGCGATGTTGCCTTTTACTCCAAACATCGCTCCGTGCGCGTGATTGTTTGTCAGATATGTAGCGTGTTCAAAATAATTTACAATAGGAAGGTTAATCAGCGAGCCCAGAACTCCGGCCCCAAAAATATTCCAGAAGTTGACGGCTAGAATAAACAGCCACACTTCGTTCATCACTGTATTTTGATTCCCACGCTGATAAGAATCGTGAGAGAGTTCCCCTTTTTTTCTCATCTCCCAGGCATCGAGTGTGAGAAGAAGAAGAGGAAGAACTTGCATGGTGGAAAAAACACTACCTAGAGCGATGATCCCTGTTGGTTTAGCGATCCAGTAGAAGTTGTGTGCAATTCCGAGTGTTGCAGTGAAAAGAAACAGCATGACGGCGAGAAAAATCGCTCTTTCGGCCATTGCTTTATTGATGAAATTCATCTGCACCATGATGTATGCGACGATAACTGTGGTGAAAACTTCGAACGTCACTTCAACCCACATGTGCACAACCATCCATCTCCAGTAATCTGCAATGGCGAAATTTGTTTTAGGCGTGACAAACAATCCGAAGAACAAAAAGAAAACCATGATTCCGCTTCCGTAAAGAAGCCATGAAGGAACGGACCATAGATTTTTTCTCGTGAGCCACGGCTTGACTCCGCGGTAGATAATGAAAATCCAGAGAGAGAAAGCAACTAACAAAAGAATCTGGAAGAAACGGCCAAGCTCCATGAATTCCCAGCCCTGATTTCCGAACCAGTAATTCATTTCGCCTTTGAGAATGCCGACGTTGCCGAGATATATTCCAAAGAGCGCGCCCACTCCGACAATCACACATAAAACAAACAGAAGATTGATAAGTTTTTGCTGACCTTTTGGAACTTTCGCAAGACGTGCGAGAAAGAAAATGGTGTAGCCTACCCAGCACATGAAGAACCAGTAAATTTGGAAGAGTGTGTGAAAACTTCTTGCGACTGGAAATGGTAAAATATTTCCGAGATAGAGACCGAATGGTCTGATAAAGTCTGTCGCGCACACGATTCCAACGAGAACCTGCACGCCGAAAACCGCCATGGCGAGAGCGAAAAATTTATATGTCGCTCTTTGAGTGGCCCTGACTGTGTCTGACTCGAGATCAGAAGTCGTCAGCCACTGACCTTTTGTTTTTTTCATGTCGAATGGATCGGGATAAGCAGCCTTCATTTGCCCGTAGACGTAAAGAATTAGCATTGTTCCGAGGAATAAAATAAATATTGAAAGGAAACTCCAGATATAAATTGCTGACGAAGGCGTATTGCCGACAGCGGGATCGTGAGGCCAGTTGTGAGTGTAGCTGTAAGTTTCACCTGGTCTGTTGGCGACTGCTACCCAGGCTCCCCAATAGAAAAAGGCGGTGAGATTTTTTAATTCTTCTTCTGATAATTCATAACCGAGCCTGATGTGAATTGGATTGGTTTGATCTTTGAAAATACTTAAATAGTAGTGAATTAATTTTTGAAACGCTTCCGCCTCTGCTGCAGAAACGAGAATCTGCTCGCTATCAGAATTGTAACCATTCTCTTTAAATTCGCGTTTGACTTTTGTGGCGATAACTTCTTTTTCATCCGCACTGAGATCAGGTTTTCCCGATTTCAATTGATAATGAGCGATCATCGAAAGATTAATCTGGTGAATGGAATCCGCAGTAAAGTCCGGCCCTCTTTCGGCACCGTCTCCCCAGAAGGAGCCATAGTTCATGAGCCCGCGCTGAAGAAAAACTTTTTGTCCTTCATCAATCGCTTCTCTTTTTATGAAAACTTCACCACTCTCTTTAGAAACAAAATCAACAATAGGTGGAGCGCTCGTATAAGTGGCCCCTCCAAGATAAATGAGGCCCAGCACACTCACAACAGTGACAAAGATGAAGAAACTCATCCAGTATTTCTTATTCAACAAATAAGCGGCCATGCTCTCAGGGCCTGCCTGAGTTTTGCGAATGTTCATATTCACTCCAAGTAGTTTTAAAATTTTTAGAGTGTCATTTAAACAAAGGCCGCAAAGTCGGAATATGAGCCAAGTCAATTAATTTTGCTTAATCCAAAGAACAAGCGAGATTCCACCGGGAGGTGCCACCTACCTTTTGGTTTCGCAGCTGCTAAATTCAAATCTAATTACAGAAATAAAAATTTCTAAATTTAAAAATCCAAAAAAACTTTAACAAGGCTCAGGTGATATGTAGCCAGAAAAGGCTTAGCAAGAATTTGTGAAGACTTCTGACGGAAACGTGAGAAAATCATAGTCCTGCTTTGTCGAGGCCGTGAGCCCATAAATAGAGGCACATCTGAATATCAATTTTCCGTTAAGATAAAGCCTCTTAAGACCTAACCACAATAAAGCCCATTACTCAGAAAATTTAAATCAGATTGGCAACGAAACTCGTTAAAATACCAACAACAAAAAAGGAGTTCAATCGTTGAGACAATACAAAGAAATCGAAGAAGAGTTAATCCACCTATTCCAATTAAAAGATCAAATTGAAAAACAGATTCAGGGTCTCCAGACAGAATCGTTACCATGGGACAAGTATGACTTTCTCATGGCTTTCTTTGCAGGCTTTTCAGGTGCAGCACTAGAGGTCATCATTGGCGGCGGAATAGATCGAAAATCTTTTAAAGCTCACTGCTCCGAACCAGATGCTCCAGATTTTTTAAAAGAGTATGACCTAAAAAATAATCCCATCGATATGCAAATACCTGGAGCCTCAGCCGGGGATCACCGCCTCTATTCCTACGGACATGATCTAACAAGAATCTCTAGCGCAATAAAACTCATGCGAGGAGAAATTCCTGACATCGGAATTGCTTCCAGTGGCGGAATTCTGAAAGGAGTTCTCAAGCAAGAATGGAATACAGACATTTCTTATCAGCAAGCCGCTTTGATTCTTTTTTTACACCTGTATAAAGATTTTTTTACTTCCAGAAGTCTTCCCATTCCAGGTTCAACAATATTGGCCAATTTGAATAATGATAAAATGCCTGAATGGTTGGAAAATGCATATATCGACAAAGAATTTAATTTGCGAACCTTAACCGCTCAAGCGGTCTCAAGCGCCACGCCTGAATTAATGGTCAGGCTCTACATGTTTTTGAAATATTATAATAAGAAAGTGGATCAAAGTTTAATTGAGCATAAGAAGAAAGAAATGCTTCTTCTCTCTCATTCAATAGTATCTTCATCAAATCTCGCTAAATCATACTTTGCTCATAATCCATATTTAATAAACTATTCAGAAATTTTAAGAGTTACAACACTTGCTGCACAGGTAATGATCCAGGAGTCAAAGTTTTCAAATAATTTTAAAGCGAAAAATACCTTACTTATCGGGGACAATGCAATTGAAATTAAAATGAATAATCTTCTACTTTTAATTGCAATGGCTGAAACAGAGGATTTAGCAGAACAACTTAAAAAATTAGGGTAATCATTTATGTCTAACGCACTCAAAATTGCGGACAAGTTGGAAGTATCAAGCATCAATGAACAACTTGAAAGCGCCGACGAATTAATCAATAGTTCATTGAATAAATGTGACGAAATAATTGACCGCAATTGGCTGGAGAGATTAGCTGCAAACAACACGAAAGATCTTGGTGAAATACAGCAATTGCAGAGTATGGCCATTAAAAACATTAACCGAATTAGTGCTAACTCCATTAAGGCTATTATCGACAACACTCAAGTTCAACGCAAATCTTTAGAGCAAATTGAACTATTCAGAAATAAAATTCAATTCGAAAAAAATGAGAGAGAAGCTCTGTCCATTCAGTTTAAAAACGAAATCGAAAATCTTGCAAATGATAACATTAATCTCATGAAAAAAATCGAAAATGACAAAAAGGATGTTGATCAAAAATTCAATTTCATGTTTGGTGAAATCGCGAAGTTAAAAAAAGAAAATGTCAGTTTGCTTGAAGAAGTCAAGAATTTGCAAGTTGTATTTCAAAAACAAAAACTGTGGCTAATACTTACTGGCCTTGCATTAAGTACTGTTAATTTATTATTGTTCTTCAAAAAATAAACGTCGCATGCTTGATAAAAGATTAATTATCTTTCAAAGCAAAATGAAAAATAGCGCACAACTGGCGCCGACGATCCTTCGATGTTTTTAAAAACAAACTTTCGAATCAGCGACTAAAGTTTCGCGCAAAATACTCTTCCACAATTCGTCCTTATGTTTTCCATTGGCATTCGCATCACTTCAAACGTCAAGAAACTAGAACAAGAAGACCAATAATCTGTCCGCCAAATAGTTTAATTTTTTCATAAGTAACAGGTGCCATTATCATTGGAGTTGTGCAAGCAGCTGAATGCTCTCAACAGACGCACCACTCTCTTGCATCGCCTATTCCGAAGCAAAACCCAGTTTTTTTCAATTTGAATTATTACTCCCGTTATTCGATTGTATTCACAGGTCAAAACCAAAAGACGGATAACCCATGACACAACCAAACTCCACCGCCCCACACGCTTTAACTCCAGAACAAACTCTCCAGCTCCACCAATCAAAACTGGAAGGCTTGTCCAACACCGAAGCGAAAACACGATTAGAAAAACACGGCGAAAACCAACTTCCCAAAGGAAAAACCGCAGGCCCGCTGGAGATTCTCTGGGGACAAATCAACAGTCCACTCATCTGGGTTTTGATCGGCTCCGGCGCTCTCGCTATTGCTGTCGATCCTCACGACGGATTGAAAAACGGTCTGGTGATTTTAGGAGTGGTCGCACTCAACACGCTCATCGGATTCATTCAAGAGTTCAGAGCGGCGAAAGCGATTGAGGCGCTCGGGCAAATGGTTCCGGAAAACGCGAACACGTATCGCGATGGCAAACTTGTTTCGCTGCCTTCTTCGCAGCTTGTTCCTGGCGATATTGTTCAACTCGCATCAGGCGATAAAGTGCCTGCAGATATGAGACTCATCCAATCTAAATCTCTTCGCATTGATGAAGCGGCCCTTACCGGTGAATCGCTTCCGGTCGAAAAAAATAATTCAGCCGTCGAAGAAAACTCTGCGCTCGGCGATCGCCTCTGCATGACCTTTGGCGGAACACTTGTCACTTATGGTTCCGGTCTTGGTGTTGTAACAGCGACCGGCTCGCAGACGGAACTTGGTCGCATCAATGAAATGATGAACACCGCGACCGGACTTGAAACTCCGCTTACGAGAAGTTTGAAAAAAATAGGCAAGCTGATCACGATTGGAATTTCGATTCTTGCGTTTGTCATTCTTGGAGTCGGAACTTATCGCGTGATGAATGAAGCCGGGCTTTCGTTGTTTGATGCTTTTCGTGAGACTGTGATTTTTTCCATTGCGCTTGCTGTGGGAGCGATTCCTGAAGGACTTCCTGCGATTGTTACCATTGCGCTTGCGATCGGTGTTCAGCGCATGGCCTCTCGTCGCGCAGTTGTTCGCAAACTTCCATCAGTTGAAACACTCGGCTCTACGACTGTGATCTGCTCTGACAAGACTGGCACGCTCACTCGAAATGAAATGACTGTTCAGGAAATTTTTACAGCAGACGGCCAGAGTTTTACTTTCACCGGCGTCGGCTACGGACGCGAAGGTGAAATTCGTCAGAAGGGAAATCGCACGGACCTTTCTCCCGCAGGCATTGCTCTTCTTGAGGCCGGCGTTCTCTGTAACGATTCCTCTATTCACCGCATGGATGAGAAAACTGAAATGAGCGGTGACCCGACTGAGTTTGCTTTGCTTGTGGCCGGCGAAAAAGCGGGCTTCACCAAAACGAAGCTTTATGAGCAATCCCCGCGAGTGGATGTCATTCCATTTGAATCTGAAAATCAATTCATGGCCTCGCTTCACAAACATCAGAATCAATTTCTGATGATTTTAAAAGGCGCACCTGAAGTTGTGTTGAAAAGATGCGAAGGGCTCACAGAAGAAAAGAAAAAAGAGATTCATAATTCTGTTTCTGATCTCGCGGCTAAAGGTCTGCGCGTACTCGCTTTTGCGACGAGAACTGTTGATCGAAAACCGGAATCGTTTCATCTCGATTCAGTTGAGAATGGATTTTCCTTTGCAGGTCTTCAGGCGATGATTGATCCTCCCCGCGAAGAAGCGATTCGCAGTATCCAGCAATGTCATCTCGCTGGCATAAAAGTGAAAATGATTACCGGCGATCATCCTGAAACGGCAGAAGCGATTGGACGCATGCTCGGCATTTTGCAAAATGATCAGCGCGCGATCACTGGTGTGAAGCTTGCTCAGATGAATGAAGACCAATTGAAGGCCGCAGCCGTTGAAACCAATGTGTTTGCGCGAGTGGCGCCTGAACATAAACTTCGTCTTGTGAAAGCACTTCAGGATCAAGGCGAAGTTGTGGCGATGACTGGCGATGGTGTGAACGATGCTCCTGCGCTTAAACAATCCAACATCGGTGTAGCGATGGGAATTACCGGCACCTCTGTGTCCAAAGAAGCGGCCGACATTATTCTCACTGATGATAATTTTGCGACGATCACTGCTGCGGTTGAAGAAGGTCGCAAAGTTTATGACAACCTTATCAAGTCACTCGCGTTTGTTCTTCCGACAAACCTCGGACTCGCACTCATTCTGGTTTACGCGATTTTCTTTTTTCCATTCCGTGGATCAGATCTTCTCGTGCCGATTCTTCCGGTGCAGATTTTATGGATCAACCTTGTAGGAGCTGTTGCGCTCGCTCTTCCTCTGGCGTTTGAGGCGAAAGAACGCGACGTCATGGAACGACCTCCGCGCAATTTGAGTGAACCGCTTCTGAGTCGCTTTGTGATTTTCAGAACGGTGCTCGTCGCGATTCTGATGACGGCCGGAGCTGTCTCCTTATTTAATTATGAATATAATTCGGCGATCGAATTAGGAATGAAAGAAACAATCGCTCTCGCCGAAGCGCAGACACTCGCGGTAACAACCGTTATCTTCTTTCAGATTTTTTACATGCTCAATTGCCGCAGCTTGAAGGAATCCGTTTTTTCGATTGGAGTTTTTTCCAACAAAACCGTTTTTCCTGGTATCGCTGTCGTTCTCATTTTACAGGCCGGGCTCATTTATTTTGAACCTCTTCAGAGGGTGTTCAACACGGCTTCACTCCCTTTTGAAGATCTTCTTCGCCCTGCCTTGATCGGCGCGAGCATTGTGCCTCTTGTTTCGATTGAGAAGTTTTTCAGAAGCAGAAAAGATAAAAAGGTGCCGGCCAACCTGCGCTTCGTGAAGTCTGCTGGCACCTGATAAAAGACTATGATAAAATTTTAAAAAAATTTATCGGAGTCTGCTATGCCTATCCGTCCTCACCAGAACCACCACAAAGTTTCCGGACTTTCCGGCAATGAAATTTACTGTCTCCACAAAATGAATCTCAAGCCTGGACAACTTTGCATCGGCAACAGCGTTCTCGCCCTCGGTGTCGGCAGAGGTATCGGAGCAGGACTCTCAAGTTTAGGTGGCGGTGAAGTAGTAGAAGTCACACAGCTTGTGCACGACGGCCGTCAGCGCGCGTTTGAACGGCTCATGAATGAAGGCCAGGCCTTTGGCGGCTACGGCATTTCAAGCGTCACGTTTGATGTCATCAATCACGGTGGTAATCTGGAATTTCTCGCCATTGGATCCACGGTCAAAAAAGAAGACCACGATGAAGATTTGAAGTTTTCCACATCGGCAAACGTGCAGCAACTTTACTGTCAATATGATGCGGGCTTTTCTCCTCGCCATTTTGTTTTCGGAAATGTCGCCTACTCCATCGGTGTCGGTGGAAATATTGCCGGCGCTTTAAAAAGTCTTGCGCGCGGAGAAGTTAAAGAGTTCACCGAAATTTTTGATCGCACGCGCCACCTCGCACTCACTCGTATCAAGCAGGAAGCAAAAAAAGTCGGCGCCAACGCTGTTATCGGCATTGAGACGACACTGGCTCCGCTCATGGGCGCGCAGGAAATGCTCATGATCGGCACGGCTTCAGTTCATCCGTTACTGGAAGATTTTAAAAATAATCCCGTGACCTGCGATATGACCAATGAAGAATTGTGGAACATGGTCAACATCGGTTACATGCCTCTTCAACTCGTCATGGGTGTTTCAGTTTATTCACTCGGGCTTGCCGGAAATATCAAATCGCTGTTTCAAACTATCGGCGGCGGTGAAGTCGACGGACTCACAGAAATTCTTTATGAAGCCCGCGAGAAAGCTCTGGCGCGCGTGCAGGCCGATGCAGTTAACTGCGGTGCTGATGAAGTTGTCGGTGTGAAAACTTATGTCTACGACCTCGGCGGCGGTATTGTCGAATTTATGGCGATCGGAACAGCTGTGAAAAAAGTGAATGGCGCTGCAACCAAGCACGAGCAGCTTCCTCCTCAGGCGATCATTCAGGACAAAGATACTTTCTTTGAAGCGTCGATTGGTGACAAACGCCTCGGCGATACTCAGCGAATGACAAACGCACGCAATCTGCAGAAAGGTCCGCTCTCGATTATCTTCGTGATCTTTATAGTGCTGTTTTATATTCTGAAAATTTTTGTGTTGAGATAATTGATGAGTTCAAAAAGCAAAGGTGTGTTCTGGATTGCACTGGTCGTTCTTGTGGCGATGTATTTTTCCAATGGAATTGCACTGCTTGTACATTTGATCCCTCATTCGACAGAAAGAGAAATTGCTGAAAAACTCAACGTGCATTTTCATCCCAACCTTTGCGTGAATCCCTATCCTGAAACGCGGAAGGTGCTCGATAAATTTGTCGCGCGCCTTTTCCCCATTGCCGGCCTCGACAGCGAAAAAGATTTTAAATTGCGCATTCAATTTATTCACAACGATGAAGTGAACGCCTTTGCGACTTTGGGCGGAGACATTTATGTTTACTCCGGTCTCCTTCGAGATGTTTCTTCACCTGAAGAACTCGCCGGTGTCATCTCTCACGAAATGGCTCACCAAAAAGAGCGCCACGTACTGCAGGGAATTTTTGCAAGTCTCATTATGGGAAGCAACGCTGTTCCCGACAGCTTTTTTAAAATCGCGTTCTCACAAAGCCAGGAGCGCGAAGCAGACGAACTCGGCCTCAAGCGCCTGAAGGCTGCGCAGATCAATGCTCAAGGGTACGTTGATTTTTTTAATAAGCGGGCCAGCGAGCCTGACTGGCTGAAACTTTTTAATTCACACCCTGGCAGCAAGAACCGCATGGAGCTGGCCCGACAATATTTGAATCTTCCTTCGCGCTCTATTTTGGATAAGAAAGAGTGGGACTTGCTTCGTAATTACTGCCTGTGAGTAAAGCTCTGTTTTCATCTTACGTGGGAATAGGAAGACATTCCATAATCTCGACATTTTCCCCAGGAAAAATGGCAAAGTGAGGATGATTTAAAAACTTTTTTGCCGCTTCTTCATGAGACTCAGCTTCAATGACAACGAAGCCACAGTCTTTATTCTTCACAGGAGAAATTCCTTCTTTGTCCACGCGAAGAGTTTTTCCAAGCGGCCCGCCTGAATAAGCAACATTTGTTCCTTGATCCTGCATCCACTTGCCCCAGGCTTCAATTCCCTGTTGCGTGCGTTTTTGTTGTTCGTCGGAAGAAAGTTTATTCCATTCTGCATGGGCCTTAGATGTCGGCTCACCTTTAAATATCGCCAGGAATGTTTTCATGCTTACTCCTTATGGATAAAGTTTTACGTGTTCATTGAGCGCGCGCTGATGGGCAGGGCGGGCTTCAGTTCGTTTCATGAATTCTAAAAGATTCG
>Ga0066403_1000040_pt1 | contig 13080 bp, 12 predicted proteins | sample LakWasMeta3_LOW4_2_FD_59490 | JGI IMG/M metagenome (GOLD analysis project Ga0066403, IMG submission 59490) | Freshwater sediment methanotrophic microbial communities from Lake Washington under simulated oxygen tension - Sediment Metagenome 3_LOW4 | ecosystem: Environmental > Aquatic > Freshwater...
GCTGCGGCAGCTTTTTCAGATGCCGGATTTCTGATCCTTGTGAAAGACCATCCGCTCCAATTTGGATTTAGGCAGACGAATTTCCTTAATCGACTTCTTGAGCTCCCGAATGTTGTCATTGTTCCTTACGATGTGCCAGGTCAGCAATTACTGGATATCGTTGATATAAATTTTACATTTACCGGGACGTTGGGTCTTCAAGCGTCCCTTCTAGGGAAGGCTTCGGTTGTAACCGACTCTTACTACACGAATGACGATGATTTCGTCGTTTTCAGAAGTCGCGAGGAGATCCCAATGTTGCCGCAGCGAGCCATGGAGGATCGGCTGCAAACGGTTGACCTATCGCAACGGCATGAGCGCATTGTTCGACAATTGCTTAAAGGAAGCTTTGATGGCGACCTCTTCTCATTCAAAAACTTTGACCCAGCTCGACCTACAAAGGCGGCATATCAATTGGGGATTATGTTGGGGCAACGATTGGGCGAACTTGAATGCACGAACAGATGAAGTTCCATAAAAAAAATCAGATGAACCAAGATAGGCTTAAAGTGAGTTGGTTTGCCTTGTTAACCTTAACAAACTTCGCAAACAGATGTTATCCGTCTGGTTCCGCACTGGAAGGCATTAATGAGTCACGCTAAGAAAACGCTGGCCCATCCCGCATGGATTATGATTGGTTTTTGGAGCTTTTTATATGCTGTCTTCTTTCTCGCGCCGATTACCCAGACACCTCCCCCTAGTATAGCCGGTACTGGATTTATAGTTTCGCAGATTTTGGCTTTTTGTATAGGATCTGTGCTGGGCTCAGGTGGGCTTGGGAGAGGCGTACTAATTAAAGCTCCAACAGTATCATTCTCTCGATTATCAGTCCATAGCAGCACTCGTATAATCAGGATTTTTTTACTAATTGGTATTGTAGGCGCTTTGCTATGCATTTTTGACAAAATACTCAGTCTTGATCTTTTTTCTTTATCTGCAGCGGGAGCGCTTCGCTCTGAGCGAGCCCAGCAGTTGCTCAATGTTGACTCGCTTTCCAGTACAGCTTTAAGCATTGTCGGCTTTCTTACTTATCCTGCTGGTTTTGTTGCTATGGTAGTGGCTCTGGTCCGCTATGAAGCCATATCGCGTGCGACACGAATTTTATCTATGCTTTATGTTGTAGTTATTTTCTTTCACAGCATAACCACTGGTGGACGCAGTACGATTTTTGTAGCAATACTTTTTTTGGGTATTGCTTTTTACATTCGTAATTGTCGAGGACTAAAGACTATTCCTAGATCGCTGATGATTAGAGTCTCGTTTATGTTATTGCTCATTTGTTTCTTCGGTTATTCCATTTTAGTTTGGCAGACAAGATCCGAACTTACCGAGCAAGGCATTGAGGAGTTTCTGGCGCATGCTGCTGAGAATTGGGGGGTGGCGCCAACAGAAAGTCTGGAATCATTAGCGGATGCGCTTGGCCAGCCTGGCCTTATAAAAACTAGCTTAAGCAGTATTTTCTACTTCACACAATCGGTTTCAATTATCGAAAGAATTCTCGCGATGGATGAAACCCCTTTGTTGTTAGGGACTTATCATATCGATTTAGTGGCGGCAGCAGCACGTTTTTTAGATAGTTCTGATTTTTTGGTGCAGGGTTATGCAACTCTGCTAGAAAATAACATATATGGATTTTTTACAAGCGCTTGGGGGGCGCTATACATTGATTTTGGCTTTTTAGGGAGCTATACTGTAACGATGGTTTGGGGTTGGCTGGCTGGTTTTTCCCATAGGCATGCTAGGCGAAATATTTACTCAGACGGGTTCACGCAATACGTATTTTGGATATACTCCATCTTGATCAGTTTTGTTTCTCCGCCGTTCGGATTCTCAAATTCAGCAGTTACCTTCATCTGGTTTCTTTTTTATAGTCTTCTTAGGCCTTCGAAAAAGAAGGTTGAGTTAATACAGTCAATACAGCATTGATGCCTAGCCATTTATTAAAATGGCATTTGGCGGAAATTATCTATTTCAATAATATAAATTGGCAGAACAATGACCCGTATACTGATTACAGGAGCGTCAGGCTTTCTGGGAAGCGCCTTAGCATGCCGACTATCTATTGAGGGAAGGCCTTTGCGCATTGCCTTACGTCATCCTCAGACCCATTGGCCGGCTGAAGTGGAGGTTGTGTCGGTTTCAGGGTTGGAGCCCGACGCAGACTGGAGTATGGCTGTTGAGGGGATAGAGACAATTGTGCATTGTGCGGCACGGGTTCACATTATGAGGGAGGAGGAATTAACTCCTCTGGATGAATTCCGCAAGATAAACGTATATGGCACGATCAATCTTGCACGTCAGGCGATCAAGGCTGGAGTGAAGAGATTTGTCCTGATTAGTTCGATCGGGGTCAACGGTGCTGAAACTACAGATCGGGCATTTAGCGCCGATGATGTGGTATCCCCCCAAACGCCATACGCAATTTCAAAATGGGAGGTAGAGCAGGAGTTGATGAAATTAGCAAAGACGAGCGGTCTTGAAGTCGTTATTATCCGCCCCCCTCTGATCTATGGACAAGGCGCACCCGGTAATTTTGCGCAACTATTGCGCGCAGTTAAGCTGCGACTACCACTACCATTCGGTCGTTTGCAAAATTTGCGAAGCTTTGTCGCACTAGATAATGTGGTGGATTTAATTAATAGGTGCATTGATCATCCCAGAGCTGCAAACCAGATATTCCTAGTTAGCGATGGAGAAGATTTGTCTACCGCTGAATTTATTCAACGCATCGCCAAAGCACTGGGAAAGCCAATCTTGCTATTTCCAATTTCTGAGAAATGGCTTAATAAGCTTGCAGGGCTGTTTGGAAAACAACAGCAACTGCGAAAGATTACTGGCTCGCTTCAAATTAATATTGAAAAGACTATGACAATGCTCTCTTGGGAACCTGTTATCAGCATTGACGACGCATTGAACAGTGCAGTCCTCAGCAGAAGAGCGAGGCCAGGCAATACCTTAGACGTGAAATCAAATAGATAATGAAAATTATACTGGAACCCAAAGTTTCTGATTTAATGGATGCCCTGCGAGGTGGAAGTGCATTGATTGTCGCTTTCGCTCATTCCTTCCAAATATTTTGTTTGCCCTTCTTTGGTTTGTATGGATTTCCCCACTTATTCACGAGCTGGCTGGCAACCTATGCAGTGGTCACCTTCTTTATCGTCAGCGGATTCATGATCTGCCTCAGCGTATCGAATCATTCTGACGTGAATGGCTTCAATGTAATGAAATTTTTCAAAGCTAGATTTTTACGTATCTACCCGCCACTCCTTGCAAGCTTGCTCATCTGCGTTAGCATTTTCCTGCTAATGGACGGGTTTGAGATGCATGGATCTCAGAGCTTTCGATTAGGTGGAGAGCTATTTGTTTCTCGAGAAAAAATTCAAATTGAATGGGAAAGATTCATTCCAACATTGTTGCTAATTTACAGTATTGTTCCAGGATCGCCACCACCACTTTCAATCAATGGTCCACTGTGGTCATTAAGTTATGAATGGTGGTTCTACTTGTTTGCAATGTTTGTCTCTCATGCGGCAGCGAACAAAACCGCATCACTCAGATATCTACCCCTTATGTTTTTTCTTGCTCTTTTCTGGTGCGCTCCGGCCGGGCAGCTACTTTGGATATTTTTACTGATTTGGTGTTCAGGTTATTTATTGGCTTATCTCTACAAGAGTGAAAAATTAATGGAGCGGCGGTATCTTTTTATCCTTTTGTTATCCATGGTCCTCTGCGTTCTTGGAATATTTGCAGTAGGGCATGAAAAAACCCTTACTTACTTAGCGGAACCATTACAACGCTACGGCAACCCGGGACATAAGACGATGATGTTTGTTGGCTTCATAATAACCATCATACTTGGATTCATGATTAGAAAAAAAGTGCACGTACAATTTCTGTCTGGAGCCGCACGCTACTCTTATACACTGTATTTAATTCACTTCCCAATTCAATTGTTCGCTTTTGGTTTGCTTCATCGATATCTCGTTGACGAACATTGGAGAATGTCATTGATTACAGGCGTGGTCGTTACACTGCTTGCAGTAGCAATGGCATCACAATTGGCGAAGGTGGTCGAGAATAGGGAGTTAATTAGTTATATGATACAGAGGCGCAAACGATGAATGTATTTATTATTGCAGAGGCAGGGGTCAATCATAATGGGGATGAAGGCCTTGCTCTCCAGCTTGTAGAGACCGCTAAACGATGTGGCGCAGACGCAGTCAAGTTTCAGACATTCTCGGCTGACAAATTAGTTAAACCGGGTGCGGGAAAAGCTGACTATCAGAAACGGGAAACCGGAAACGGTGACCAGCATGCAATGCTGAAAGGGCTGGAGATGTCCGATTCCTTGCATCGGAGGTTGTTCTCTCGTTGTACTGAACTGGGTATTGAGTTCATGTCAACGCCGTTTGATGAAGATGCTGCTAACTTTCTTATTGAGTTAGGCATGCGAAGGATCAAAATTCCGTCAGGCGAGATCACGAATGAGCCATTTCTCGCTTTTTTGGCAGAAAAGAACGTGCCTTTGATCATGTCCACTGGAATGGCTACGCTAGCGGAAATTGAGCGTGCGGTTGAGGTAATCTCATCAACACGTATGCGCGCCGGACATCTTGCACCGATAGATGAGATGTTGACGATTTTGCATTGTACCTCGAACTATCCCGCTCAATGTCGAGATGTCAATTTACGTGCGATGCGGACGATAGCAGAGCAGACGCGTTTGCCTGTAGGCTACTCAGATCATACTTTGGGGCTAGCTGTTTCAACAGCGGCAGTTGCTTTGGGGGCGGTGGTAATTGAAAAGCACTTTACTTTAGACAGGGAGTTGGCAGGGCCGGATCACAAGGCATCCTTGACGCCGGAGGAGCTTAGTCAGCTCGTATGTCAGATCCGGGACGTAGAAGATGCTATGGGTTCTGAAATCAAACAACCAAGCGCATCCGAACTTCCGGTACGTGCACTAGTTCGACGTAGTGTGACTCTCGTGAAGCCAGTCAGCGCAGGTGCCTTGATCCAGCGCAGCGACATCGCCTTGCTACGTCCAGGTACTGGAATCCCACCGAGTGAGCTGGTAAGCGTGATTGGAAAGGTAGCTGCACGAGATCTTCAGGCAGATACAACACTCCAATGGTCAGATGTGAGATGAAGCGTAAAATTTGCTATATTAGTGGTACGAGGGCCGACTTTGGCCTGATGCAACTGACCTTACAGGCGATTCAACAGTCTGAGGATCTTGAACTATCCATCATCGTCACTGGTATGCATCTGGCTGAACAGTATGGAAGTACTGTGAATGAAATTGTGGCCGCAGGGCTGCCTGTCTCTGCCAAGGTAGAGGTCGACAATACCTGTTCAACAGGGGCGAATATGGCCCGCAATATTGGAAAAATGCTCGTCGGTTTCGTCGACGCGCTTACTGAAATTACGCCCGACATTGTCTTGCTGCTTGGGGATCGGGGAGAAATGCTGGCAGGCGCTTTGGCAGCAATTCATCTAAATATCCACGTGGCACACATCCATGGCGGAGAGCGTTCGGGAACGATTGATGAACCGATCCGTCATGCTATTTCCAAGCTTGCACATTTTCATCTTACGGCAACTAGAGATGCGCGTGATCGATTGATACGTATGGGGGAGCTTGCCGACAATGTGCATGTGACGGGCGCACCAGGACTCGATGGACTTGAAAGCCTCGCCTGCGTGACGCGAGACAACTTGCTGACAGAGATGGGGTTGGATTTGAAAGCACCTGTCGCATTGATGGTTTATCATCCAGTATTACAGGAAGCGGGATCAGCAGGAGAAGATGTTCATCATATTCTAAATGTGCTGCAGACTCAGGGAATTCAGGTGGTAGTATTGGAGCCTAACTCAGATTCGGGTAGCGATCAGATTCGCAGTGTTCTTAAAGTATATGCGAATGCACCAGGAATCCGCGTTGTTACTCACTTTCCAAGAGAACGATTTATTTCATGGATGGCAGCCGCCGACTTAGTAATTGGCAATTCCAGCGCGGGAATTATTGAGGCGGCCTCATTCGGGACGCCTGTAATCAACATCGGCTCCCGTCAAAATTTGAGGGAACGCAATGCCAACGTGACCGATACGCCGGTGGATGCAGCAGCCATAGAATCTGCAATTACACGAACGCTTGCTCAAAGGCTTTATGAGCAACGGAATGTGTATGGTGATGGGCAGGCATCCTCCCGTATTGTAAATTTATTGAAGAGTGTTCCTTTGAATCCACTGGTACTGGCAAAAGCGAATGCATACTGATCTTATTTTTGTCTTGGGCGCTGGAGGGCACGGCAAAGTTGTGCTGGATGCGTTATTGGAAAGTGGCATCTCCTTATCTCAGATACGCATCTGTGATGAGGCTTCGAATTTACAGGGAACTGAATTCATGGGTTGTGTAATTGATGCGCCGGCGGTAATTAATGAAATGGCAGAATCGTCGTTTCATTTGGCTATCGGGAAAGCTGAGGTTCGCAAACGTTTGTTTACTACAATGACGGCTCTTGGTGCGCTACCCCTGACCGTAACACATCCATCAGCTTCTATTTCACGCTTTTCATCTCTGGGAGTTGGCAGCTTTGTAGCGGCCGGGGCTGTTATTGCTCCTAGGGCGAAAATCGCAAATAGCGTTATCTTGAATCACGGTGCAATTGTGGATCATGATTGTGAAGTGGGCGATTTTTCACATATAGCGCCTAATGCCACTTTGGGTGGTGGGGTCAAAATCGGGGAAGGTGTGCTCATTGGCGCCGGTGCTAGCGTACTGCCAGGTATCGTGGTCGGTGCAGGAGCAGTTGTTGGTGCCGGGGCTGTAGTTACGGCGGATATAGATGCCGGTGAAGTATGCGTCGGCATCCCGGCTAGGAAAATAATTGGGAGTTAATTTGTTGAATATACGGAATGTTTCAGTCCATCGTAATACAACTTTACGCGAGGCGTTATCAATCCTGGATAAAGCAGGGCTAGGTTTATTGCTGCTGATTGACGAATACGGTTCGTTTGAACGTACTGTTACGGACGGAGATTTGCGGCGTCTTATACTTACTGGTGCACAGTTAGACGATAAACTCGATTTGCTTCTGCGGATTCAGTCTATGGTGATATCTGAGGGTGCATCCAGACGTGACGCTCTGAATCAAATGAACAAGCACGGTATCAATCATTTGCCAGTGGTTAATGATGCAGGACAAGCCGTCGACATTCTGGATCGTAAAGTAATCGACGAGCAGATTCTGCTTTCTACACCACATATTGGGATCGCTGAGAAAGAGTTCGTCGAAGAAGCCTTTAGGACAAACTGGATTGCACCATTAGGGCCTAATGTGGATGCCTTCGAGCGTGAGTTGGCAGACTTAGTTGGTGTTAAGCATGCTGCTGCACTTTCTTCGGGCACTGCTGCGATCCACCTTGCTTTGCTGCTGCTGGGAGTAACACGCGGCGATCGCGTGTTTTGCTCGTCACTCACCTTCGCGGCGAGTGCCAATCCGATTGTTTATCAGGGTGCTGAACCTGTATTTATCGATTCCGACGACGTTAGTTGGAATATGTCTCCCCAAGCGCTAGAGAAGGCTTTTTCTACAGCACGCAAAGAAGGATGGTTGCCCAAGGCCGTTATTATTGTAAATCTGTATGGACAAAGTGCTGATATGGATAGCTTGCTTTCGATATGTGAACAATATGGGGTTCCCGTAGTAGAAGATGCTGCTGAGTCACTCGGGGCGACTTACAAAGGAAAGGCCAGTGGAACCTTTGGCAAAATGGGCGTATTTTCATTTAATGGGAACAAAATTATCACTACCTCTGGCGGCGGCATGTTGGTCTCTGATGATCAGATGCTGATTGAAAAAGCGCGTTTTCTTGCCACTCAGGCGCGCGATCCGGCGCTTCATTACGAGCACACCGAGATTGGCTACAATTATAGAATGAGTAATATTCTTGCTGGCGTAGGTAGGGGGCAGCTAAAAGTATTAAGTGATAGGATAAAAGCCCGGCGTAAAGTGTTTAAGGCCTACCAGGATGCCTTTGTAGATGTCCCTGAGATTGAATGGATGCCCGAGCCCGATTGGAGCTACTCAACACACTGGTTGACGGCTTGTACTATCAGTCCCAAGATGGATATTACAATCATGAAGTTGCTAAAATACTTGTCGGAGGAACTGATCGAGGGACGTCCTCTGTGGAAACCTATGCATCTTCAGCCGGTATTTCAGCATTGCCGCTATTTTTGCCATGGCAATGAGTCGGTAGCCGACAGGATATTCAAGCGTGGATTGTGCTTGCCTTCGGGATCCAATATGACTGAGCAGCAAATTGCGAGAGTTGTGGAGACAATTCGCAAAGCTTTGCGTTGATTGTTCGCATGAAGTGATTAGTATTCTGTTGCCTGCGCTGCTGATAAAAGCTATTTCTCATTGTATTGGTCTGGTCAGGAAATAAAGGCAGTAAATTTTTCCGAATGTCTTGATTCTTTAGCTTACCAGCTATGGTTGTCATTTCTAATGAAAATTCTTCTGGAAGCGAACTCTGACTCCGACTGGTTCTTTTGGAACAAAAGGAGTTTAAATGAGGAGCGCCAGTTATGGATTATGTCTATCCGGTTGACTCTGAAAATTTTAATTGATGTTCAAAAATTCGGAAGAATAGAGGGATTGGCGGTATAACATGAGTCAATATTAAAAGTTATTATTGCTTGTTCATTCCCTTTAGGAGCCGAGCAAGTGTACAACTTTAACAGTCTTAATACATGATCACCGATCTTGATTTTCATTAAAATATCACGATATTAGGTAATTTTGCTGATTTACTGGTTGTTCGCATCCAATAGCCAACTGAGGCTGGAAACATTTTATGACAAATCATTGATAGGCTTTTGTGTGAAGAGATTATTTGATCTGATTTTGGTTTTGTTTGCACTACTTGTTTTGCTGGTACCGATTGTATTGGTGGCTATGATCGTTAAGTTAACATCCAAAGGCCCAATTATTTATTGGTCAGACCGTGTCGGACTTCATAACAATGTATTTAAAATGCCTAAGTTTCGTTCGATGAGAGTCGATACTCCGGCGGTGGCAACTCATCTTTTGGCTGATCCTGAGCAGTTTTTGACGCCCATTGGTTCATTTTTACGTAAATCCAGCCTGGATGAATTGCCGCAACTCTGGAGTATCATCACTGGTGATATGAGCTTTGTCGGCCCCCGCCCAGCTTTGTTTAATCAAGATGATCTGGTAGCCTTGCGAACTCAGTACGGAGTTGATAAGTGTATGCCTGGGCTGACCGGATGGGCGCAGGTCAATGGTAGGGATGAACTGCCGATTCACGATAAGGTTAAATTAGATGTCGAATATTTGAATAATCAGTCTCTTGGGTTGGATTTAAAAATCATTTTTTTGACTTTTTTGAAGGTCTTGCGAAGGGATGGTATTCTGCATTGATGCTGATAAACGGCTGCTTGATATTTGAGAGTGTAATTATGGGCAATTAGCATTTAAGTCTATTGAATGCAGTGATGGGCTATGATTTTTAGTAATTCCATTACAGGTCTATTTTTGAGAGGACATGTATATCTGCTTTTATATGAGGACAGATCGTATACTTTTGTTGTGCTTGATGAATCTTGGTTAGCAAGGGAATCCCCTTTTTTAAGCTTTCACACTTGCAAGCAAATAGGGATAAGAGAGATGTCAAATTAACTATATAAAATATAAAAACTTGCACTGATGTCAATACCTTGAGGGCGAGAGAAGTTGGAGCCTAACCCCATGCTCATGTCAAGTTAATGTAACTGAATATAAAATAATTAAAAGGTAAGTGATAGTATGAATGAATCTAAAAATGCAGGATTGGTGAATGATGGCGATCAATTGGATGACGAGTTGGGCTTGGTTAATTTTGCAGCTTTTATCCGCGTAAATCTTCGTACCTTGTTATTTGCTGCATTTATAGGTGGTGTTTTGGGATTAGCAGTCACATTTATCTTGCCTGCACAATGGGAGGCGAGTACCTTGATTCGGATCGGGCAGTTAGGGAATGCAGAAGGGGTAGGGAGTGCTATAGAGCCTCCTCTGCAGGTGGTAGATCGAATTAAAAACAAATCATTTCGGAATGATGTGTTGAAGAATTTGGGGATGGCAATAGACGAAGATGACCCTGACGCCAACTTGTTTCGCAATACACTTAAAGTGAAATTAGAAAAATCAGAGTTGATAAGTTTATCTTTGAGGGGAAAGTCGCCTGATGAGGTCAAGCGGCATATGGATGCCGTCATCAATGAATTGAAGAATATTCATGTAAAAATGTCAGTGCCCACTATCAATCGCTGGCATCAAGAGTTAGAGTTCGTTGAACTGGCATTGAAGCAGGCAAACACTAAAACTGAGCAAGTAGCCAACTTGCTGGGTAATCAATCGGACTTATTAAATGACAGAAATTTTTCCCAGACTGCTTTGTTAAGCAACATTCTTATTGCACGCGAAGAGGAGTTGCGCGCCTTTCATGCACGCAAGCGTTTGCTCGAAGAGCGCCTCAGTCCTGAGCGAACTTTCGCTACCAATGTTCTGGGTCGGGTAGACGTTTCACAAGAGCCGGTTTTTCCTAGAAAATCTCTCTTTGCTGTGGTTGGTATATTCACTGGGCTAGTCTTGGCTATGATGTTGCCAATATTAAGATCTGTTGGTTTTCGGAGTGGTACATAAATTAAATCTTGATTCACATCGCTTTAGCATAAACTCAAACATTAAGTCAATAGTTGACAAAGCAGGGGGCTCATGCGATTTTTTTATATCAAAATTACAATAGTTATACAGAAGTTTTTGTCCCCTCCTTTGCTGGAGATGGTGTGTGAATAATATAAAAAATCAATTACTTAGATTTGTCTTGTTCTGGTACGCTGACTCAGATGAAAGTGCGGATCACCTCTGCATGGATACCTATGCTAATAGGGAGCAATTATTGAATTAAATGCGAATTAAGAACTGAATAGAAGCCAGTTCATAACGTTAAACTATTGAGGAAGACATCACTCACCCTCAATAAATTTAGTAACGCATGAACTGGCAAGAGCCATTAGTAACGATTTATCGCTATATTTGCAAGCATTATCAGGACAAGCTGTGGGTTTATAGTCAACGAATGAGCCATCACGCGAATTTAAGTTTTACCGATGAAGAAGTCATCGCCGTTTACCTGTCCGGGGTGATGGATAAGCACAGAGGGATCAAGAGTATTTATGACTATGCGGATCGGCATTTGCGACTCTGGTTTCCGCGGCTCCCGAGTTATGTGGCTTATGTTCAGCGCTTGAACCGGATGGCCGATGTGTTTGCGCCTTTGCTGGAAACCATTCAACAAGAGCACGCGCCCACAAACCGCCATCAAGCCTGGCTGATCGATTCCTTTCCCGTGGCTTTGGCTAAACAGGGACATCGTTTTAAAATCAGAGTAGCCAGGGATCTGGCGGACATGGGCTATTGTGCCACCAAGAAGCTGTACTATTATGGGGTGCGTATGCACGTGATCGGCAGTCGTCTCAACCCGGTACCTTGCCCGCACCGGAGTATATCGGCGTGACAGGTGCCAGTGCTCATGATGGCAAGGTGCTGGATCAGATTCGCCCGTACTTGCATGACCAAGAACTGTATGGCGATAAAGCTTATCATCGACCCGATGCCGAAGCCGTCAGACAACCCCAGAATCTGACGGTTCTGACACCGGTTAAAAAACAAAAAGGGCAACGTTATCTGGAACCGCAGGATCAATGGCTGTCCATGGCCGTTTCTCGCATTCGGCAACCGATTGAACCATTATTTGCCTGGAGTGAAGAAAAGACAGGCATTGAATGCGCCAGTAAAGTGCGTTTTTATAATGGGCTTATGGTGCATGTCTTCGGCAAACTCGCGGCGGCTCTGTTTTTCTGGATTTTTTACGAACCACCTCTTAATTCACATTTAAGTATGATAATGCCAACTATTAATGAAAGTTGCGATGGAAAATAGGGATAATATTCATGAGATCACGATTAGCGCACTGGTTTATAGGCCTTTCTAGGCAGAAGAAGGCACTTATTTTAATTAGTGCTGATGTTTCTTTTGCGGTGCTTGCTCTTTGGGCGGCTTTTTCATTACGTCTGGGCGTGCTGTATATTCCTAATGACGATGAGTGGTATCTATTTGCCGCGGCACCGGTTCTCGCTGTGCCTATTTTTATTAGGATGGGTTTGTATCGTGCAATTATTCGATACATAGAGATCAGGGCGCTATGGACAATTATTCAGGCAACTACACTTTATGCGCTGGTATTTGCTTTTATCCTGTATGAGTCAGGTATCAAAGGCGTTCCTCGGACGGTATTGCCACTAAATTGGCTAAATATGATGCTGCTTGTGGGCAGTAGTCGATTTTTTGCGCGTTGGTGGCTGGCTGGGACTTATATGCGTTTAAGTGGTGGCCGAAGCGCAGCCGGATATTGCAAGAGAAACGTAATAATTTATGGTGCGGGCAGTGCCGGTGTGCAGCTTGCTTCCGCCTTAGGGCACGGGCGCGAATTTAACCCGGTTGCTTTTATTGATGATGACTTGTCGTTACATAGACGAAAGGTTAACGGATTACGGATTTATCCGCTCAGCTCTTTAAGCTATTTAATAGAGAGGCATCGGGCTTCGGATATTTTACTGGCTGTTCCATCGGTCAGTAGAGCGCGCAGACATGAAATTATCCGCTTGTTAGAGCCCTACGCCATTCATGTTAGATCCATGCCTGGCTTGGCCGATATTGCACAAGGCAAGGTTACTTTTGACGTAGTGCAGGAAGTTGATGTCGCGGATCTTCTGGGGCGCGACCCGGTGGCGCCTAACCAATCCCTTCTTCATGCCAATATTGCCGGAAAAGTGGTGATGGTGACCGGGGCTGGCGGCTCTATCGGCTCAGAGCTTTGCCGGCAGATCATTCAGTTGCAGCCGGCTTCGCTTATTCTATTTGAATTAAGTGAGTTTGCGCTTTATGCCATAGAAAAAGAGTTGAATTA
>Ga0066403_1000051_pt1 | contig 11970 bp, 7 predicted proteins | sample LakWasMeta3_LOW4_2_FD_59490 | JGI IMG/M metagenome (GOLD analysis project Ga0066403, IMG submission 59490) | Freshwater sediment methanotrophic microbial communities from Lake Washington under simulated oxygen tension - Sediment Metagenome 3_LOW4 | ecosystem: Environmental > Aquatic > Freshwater...
ATAGCTCAACGCCGGTGTATCCGGTTCCGCCCACAATACCTGCACGAATCATCTGTTTTTATCCTACCCACATATTATTTATGAAAATAGCCGTCTAAAGCCCTATTTCATGGTTTCAAGTGCAACTAATGGTTATATGCCCAACGTTTGCAAGTCGCCCATAAAAAACCGCCGGGAATATCCATCGATAACCGGGCGGTACGTTGTTTTCATTATAACATTACCCTTGCCGAGGCACATTTTTACCACCGGAAGAATGGCCTCGAACCGATACAGGCGCGCATCATGCCGATCAAATAATCACTGCGCACGACCCCGTCAACACAAACGCACGCCTCCTCTTGATAGAGCCGCGTTAAAAACAAATCATCACGCTGTCGGCATGCGTAGTCGATGAAACAAGGATAATATCGCCGTATTCAGGGTGCTTGACACATTTGGCCGCAATCACTCCGGCGTGAACCACCCGCTCGACTTCGTCGTAAATGTCTTCGGAAATTTTTGCGTATTGCAAAACCGTGAGAGGGATCAACTTTGCCTCATTCATTTAGATAGCCCCCGATGGATTACTGCCATGTCCAGCCCGGCAGTCTTCTGATTGCGGCAATAAACGCCTCGGTTTAGCGGCTTTTTCAGGCGCCGAGCTTCGGCTTTCAGCCGGACAGCAAAACCGTATTGCGCGGCGGTTGCCGCAACCCGTTGGCGAGTAGATCCAAAAATGTAGTTAGGCATGAAACTTCCCCTGATGTATTGAATGTAAGCAACATCAATACAGAAAGCGTGCCAAACAACCCAATTCCTTGAATTGCAAGCCATCGCGAGGTTCTTAGCTGAATAATACGACCGGCTTTACCAGCAGGGAAATAATAAAAATTGTTACTTGATAAGATTCTTTATGCGCAATGCTGCGACCCATAAACGCAAGACGCGGATCGGAACTCTCGGCGCGGTTTGACTGCATTCCCACGCGGCGCGCTCATCGTTATTGTTTTTAGGCCTACATCCCGTCTGTTCAGAACGTTGCCAGTTAGACCTTCCAGGTTTTTAAAACCTGGAAGGTCTGCAATCGGCATATTTCTCGCCTAACGCCAGGAAAGGGCTGTCGAAATGACGACATACCGGAGATACTTGTGCATAACGGTGAGCGTAGCGCGTGGAAACGAGCGCAAAAATTTTTTATGGACGCCGCCAAGTGACGGCCAAAGATAAAACTTTTCCTGGTAAGGCTCACCGTTAATGCATGTGAAAAATGCATTAGGTATAGATGCATATCCAATAACGTTGATTTTTAAACCTCTTAAGACCATAATACTCTACAGCTCATCTACCATGATGTAGAAGGAGTAACGACAACGTCATATCCGAATATGGCGTTGTCAGCCTAACCTCCCGCCGATCTCCAGTACCTCTCATATTCCCTTTGCAGTTTCTCACGCTGGTGCGCGCGCTCCACCAAATAAGCCGTCCAGGGTAATAAATAATTCCCTCTGTCAGCCAAAACGACCAAATAATTCTCCGCCTCAACCCACAACAAAATTCTAGATTCATTGCCACGTCGTTGGTTACGCCAAAGTTTGACGCGGGTTGTTTCTGGCTTTTCCTCGGCTGTCTCGATGACAGGCTTAGGCCAACGAATGCGTTCCATGCGGCGGATGTCAGGCGTCCGCTCCGCTTCGGTTTCCCCCTCACTGGTCATATGCCAGAAAGTTGCCTCTTTACCCTGCTCAATAGGATAACGTTTGAGTCCTAACCTGCGTCCACAAAACACCGGCTTATTATCAACAAAATCCTGCACGAAATACTGATAAACGGCTTCAAGGTATGCATTCCAGTCGCCGTTATAATCGTTGAGTTCCACCAACGAAGGCAGCCAATCGCCCTGCTCCGCAGTCATGCCATACGTCCATTAGTTTGCCAAATAAACACATTAAACTTGGTTTCTCTGGGCAAAGTAGTTTGCACCAAACTATAACGGGAACGCCGTTTGATTCTATCGACCAGCGCCTTTTTAGCCGTGCTATTAAACTCCCCTCTGTTGGCATACATAACCGCGCCAATCAACAAATCCGCCAGTTGCTGCTGTTGTACTTCGCGCGAATCGACTAAGGTTACTTGTTCCACAATGTTCTTGGAAAAATCATAGAGGCTATTACACAAAACATCATGCAACTTGCGAATTTTATGCCCCCCCTGCGTATCCTTAATGTCGATATAAACCCGATAGCGATCATGTGGATTTAAAATCGTTTTCAGCATCGTGAAATACATTTTGTAATACCACTGATCGTGATCTTGCCGGAAAGCGGCATGATTCAGCACTGATTTATCAGGAACGACCAGGGCGCGAAAATGCAAATCATCATCATCAAAAAAGAAATCGACCAAATCCAGATAAAAATCAATTTTTGCCGGTGAAACGTTACTCCATTTCACTTCATGATAGGGCGTTAGCCCATGTTTTGATTTTATCTCTCGCATACGATCGGCGATTTCCCGCCGCTTGCTGATCGGGCACCAAACAGCCCCAAGCACCATCACTTTTTGATGGTCATTTTCCAGATGACAGGATTCATCACAATAAACGTTATAAAATTCACTCATGCGAGTGCCTCCCAAATATACAGCAGCCTACTGTGCAGACTATTGAACGGACTGGCAAGTTGTCGGGGGCTTGATAGGTTGGCATTAGAGATCACCGGCGAAGGCTTTTTGGCTTAAGGCATCAAATAGCGGCAAGCTTGTTGCAATGTTTCCTGTAATTCCGATGGATTGTACCCTGGCCTTTATCGCTGCAAACTGTTCTTGCAAGCTCTTTGGAGGGACAGGGATTATTAAGTTCTCAACTTGCTCCTTCGTCAACGCCTCCCTAGTCGCTCCTGCTGCCCCAGCAATATTCAAAAGATGTTTTTTGTATGAACTGGAAATGAGCATGTGAAGCAAATACTCTGGTACCAATTTAGGCGCACGAATTATACAAACATGCTGATTTACTCTTGCAGGAAGAATTGAATTATCAACCATGGCACAACGACAAACAGAAGCCCCTGTGATGTTTAACAAAACATCATGTTTTTCAACTTCGACATTGGATAATGCAGCAGCTTGTTTGTCAGTTATGAAAGCAAGGTTTTTGTGCAGAAATTTATCATCGTGAATATTAAGGCTCCGTATTAGCGAGATACCTTCTTCGACGTATGCACTTTGCCCGCCCCTAGGAGTCGAACCGCTTCCAATTTTAGATGCCAGTTCCTTTAACTGTCTAAGCTCCCATCCTTTCGGATTAGTCACCGGATCGCCGAACATGTCCAAAAACACCGCGCGGAGAAATTGGTCGGCGAGCTGGATGGCTTGCTGGTTTTTGCGGCGCAGGCTGTCGGCTTTGTCGAGTATCGCGGCGATGCGTTTTTGTTCGGGTAGTGGTGGCATAGGAACTTCCATGTCCGCCAAACTTTTGGGGCTTAAATTTGGTTGAGCAGCACCTCCCGCTGACAATAATAATTTTTGCAAAAGATTTCCAGAAAAAACATACTTTAAATAACCGGAATTCTCTTCAGTTTTTCCTCTAACAATTGCAACACGTTGATTAATGTAAGCACCAATATCCTTTTTACATGCTATAGCGATTTTTCCAACAGTCGCTCCCGAAAGCGCCATTAATATGTCACCCTCTTGAATTTTAAATTGGTCTGACACTTTATATTTGTTGGAGTCGAAAGTAACAATATCACCATCAGCAATTCGATAGTTTTGAAGATCTCCAATTCGAATTATTTTATTAGAACCGGTATTAAACCATTCGCTTTTAAATGCGTAGCCAGAAATAATCTCGGCTATATCTGATACCCTGCCAACTTGCCAACTCACAGCATTCCCCCCAATTCCCTCAACTCACCCTGAATCTCATCCACCAAATTCATCCACTGCTGGAGTATGTCCTTCGGATCGTCGTATTGCTCTTCCTGATGCACGGTTTCCTTGTAGCGGTTGACCGACAAATCGTATTTGTTGGCGACGATTTCCGCCTTGCCGACCCAGAAGCAGGCTTGGGTAAGATCATTGGCGTCGGTGCCGGCGATGGATTTATCGCGCTTTTGATAGGCTTCCAGCACCTTCGGCAAGTCGCCGGCAAAGCCCAGCGGATTGCCCTGTTCGTCCTGATACCGCGGGTCGCGCTTGTCGTCCAGCGAGAAGCCGTCGTCCTGCACGTCGTAGAACCAGACCTGGTCGGTCGCGCCGCCTTTGGCGAACAGCAAGATCGCGGTGGCGACGCCGGCATAGGGCTTGAACACGCCGCTGGGCAGGTTGATGACGGCTTCGAGCTGGTTATGCTCAATCAGCAATTCGCGCACGGCTTGATGCGCCTTCGACGAGCCGAACAGCACGCCCTGCGGCACGACCGTGGCGCTGCGGCCGCCGGTTTTCAGCATGCGCAGGATTTGCGCGATGAACAGCAGTTCAGTCTTTTTGGTTTTGACCAGGCGCAGGATCGGCGGGTTGACGGTGTCTTCGTCGAGGCTGCCCTTGAACGGCGGATTGGCCAGTATCACGTTGAAGGCGTTTTGCTCCAGGGCCGGAAACTTGTCGGCGAAGCTTTGCGCCAGGGAGTCCTGGTAATGGATGTCAGGGTCTTCGACGCCGTGCATGTACAGATTCATCGCGGCGATGCGCAGCATGGTGCTGTCGAAGTCGAAGCCGTGGAACATCCGGGTTTTGATGTGCTTCCATTGGGCCTGATCCAGCAAGTCGCCGGTGTAGATCGTCTGGGTGACGGTCTTGCCTTTGTCGTCGAGCATGTCCTCGCGCAGGATGCCGTGCTCGCTGCTGTAGGTTTCCAGCAGGTGTTCCATGACGCTGACCAGAAAGCCCGCCGTGCCGCAGGCCGGGTCGGCCACAACTTCATCCGGTTGCGGGTCGAGCAGGCGCACCATCAGCTTGATGATATGGCGCGGGGTGCGGAACTGGCCGTTGATGCCGGCGGTGGACAGTTTGCTGAGCAAGTATTCGTACAAGTCGCCTTTGGTGTCTCCGGCGTCCAGCGGCAGCGCGTCGATCATTTCGATGGCCTTGACCAGCAGGCTGGGCTTGTCGATGGCGAGCCGCGCGTCCTTCATGTAATCGCCGAAGCGGCTGTCGCTGGTGTGCTCGCGGAAATGCCTGAACACGTCGTCGCGCACCAGGTTGATCAAGCGCTCGGCGTCCTCGATATGGCTGAACGAGCTCCAGCGCAGCTGCTGTTCGTTATGCTTAAAGCGAGGGGTGAAGCTCAGGCCGGTGCGGGCGGCGCGCTTTTCGTCGCGGCTTTCGTTGATGTCCAGCAGTTTGGCGAACATCAGGAAGGTGATTTGTTCGATCACCGTCAAGGGATTGGCGATGCCGCCCTGCCAGAATTCCAGCCAGAGTTTGTCGATTTTGTTTTTCAGGTCGCCTGTGATCATTTTATTAATTTGTTCCAAATAGTTGTGTAGGTTTACGCTGGTTCCCAGGCTCCAGAGACTGTGAAAGTATTATCCAAATCGGGCTGAAAGGATTATTTACCACAGAGAACACGGAGGAAATAATCACGTTATTAACACGGCCTTTAAATACCGTTCGCCCTGAGCCTGTCGAAGGGCATATCCCATCAGGCTTCGACAAGCTCAGCCCGAACGGGATACCAGGGAAAATTAGAGCCAGGTTAATAATTCAATAGATTAAAAACTCCGTGTTCTCTGTGTCCTCCGTGGTGAGTCTCTTAAACAGAATACTTTCACAGTCTCTGGAGCTTGGGGGCTAGCGCAAATGGGGGGACGGGGAGATTTATCATTAGCTTGCCATTATAGGCTGTTTGCCGAAACTTTCGACAATCGCGAGCAAATCGCCGATTTGCTGTTCGTTGGTAAATAAACTGTCCAGTTCGCCCAACGCGGCAAAAGGCATTTGATAAAGACTGTCGATTTCGATCGCGCCGCTTTGGCCGATCTGCCGTTTCAACAGGCCTAAGAACTGCACCTGCCGGGCATTAAGGCCGGGATATTGTTGGATGAATTCGGCAAAATGCTGGTTGACCTTGACGGCGTCCATCCCGACTATCGAGCGCAGTATCTGATCCATCGGCGCGGCGGTGTCGTAAAAGCCTTTCAGGACATTCAGGTCGATGTCAGGATGCTGAGTGTGGATCAGAGCATTGAGGTTGTCCAGCTCCGTTTCGCTTACCGCGAGGCCGTTGCGGATTTTTTGCAGCACAGGGTCTTGCTCGAACAGTTCTTTTAGCGCCTGTTCGACTTTAATGCGGTAACTGGCCATATCGACGGCTTTGAGATAGGTGCCTTGATGCTCATGTATTTCGTCGCCGTCGGCGATGTCGATAATCGGAGCGGGCAAAGTGCCTGGGCCGCCTTTGTCACGGTGCTGCATGATGCCGCGCAGCTCGATGCGCATCCGCTCCAGCTCGGCCGGCGAGGCGGCCTGCCACCATGACGGCTCGCGGCACTGCTTGATCGTTTCCGCCTTGGCTTTAACCTGGTTCAGGTTCATTTGCAATTGCCAGAGCTGGTTAATGGCTTCCCCTGCCTGGTCATCGAACGCGCCGGATTTTTGCAGTTTTTGCTGCTGGATTTGGCTGACCAGCAAATCCCACTGGTAGGCGTCGCTGTGGCCGCGTATGTCCAGCCATTGCATCAGCGGGGCGATTTCGGTTTCCAGCAAGATGACGGTGTTGGCGTTGAATTGGCGGATGATTTCCAGGTCGCTCATCTGGCGTTTGACTTTCCATTTGTCGCGCACCGCCAGGGTCTTATCGTCCAGGCTGTTGACGGTTTTATGCAGCCATTGCGCCAGGCAATCGAAAAAATCCGGTTCGGCATGCTGCAAGGCGGTTTTGGCCAGCCTCAGGCGCGTTTCATACAGACGCTGCATCAGCGACTTGGACTGGCTGACGGTGACTTCGCGCTGTTTCATGCCGTGGTATTCGACGACGCCCCAGTGGTCGAATATCTGGAAATGGGTTTTACGCTTGCCGGGCCCGAACAGGTTTTCGCACAATCGGGTGCCGCGCCCGACCATTTGCCAGAATTTGACCGGCGATTTTACCGGGCGGGCGAACACCAGGTTGACGATTTCCTGCACGTCGATGCCGGTGTCGAGCATGTCCACCGATACCGCGATAGTGAGCTGGTCGTTATTGCCCTGGCCTTTGGTTTTGAAGTCGTCGATCAAGGCTTCGGCGCGCGGATCGTAATTGTCGATGACCTGGCAGAATTTACCGCCGTATTGCGGATACAGCTCGTCGAACAGTTGCTCGAGCAGCTTGGCGTGGTTATGGTTGCGGGCAAAAATGATGGTTTTGCCCAGCGTCTGCTGATCGGCCTGGCGTATGCCGTTTTCCATCAGGTTTTGCAGGATTTTGCGGTTGGTGTCTTTGTTGTAAATGGCCTGATCGATTTCCCTGGCGTCGAAGTCCAGGCTGTTGGGGTCGATGCCTTTGTCTTCGAGCTCGGCAATTTCTTCCGCCGATAACGCACGGCCTTTGATGCCGTCGCGCAGAAATTTGGTGGTGTGCTTGACCACCTGATACGGCACCAGATAGCTTTCTTCTATCGCGGTTTCCAGTGAATAATTAGAAGTCGGGTGTTTGAAATCGCAGCCAAACAGCTGGCAAGTGGAGCGGCTGACCATTTCAACCGGGGTGGCGGTCAGGCCGACTTGCAAGGCATCGAAGTAACGAAACAGGTCGCCGTAGATGTTGTAGATGCTGCGGTGGGATTCGTCGGCGATGATCAGGTCAAAAAAGCCGGGATCGAACTTTTCAAACAACTTTATCATCGCCGGATAGGTGGCAACAAAGATGCGATTATGGGTGTCCTGCACGCTTTTGCCGGTCAGCACGGTAATAGGCGCTGTCAGGTATTCGCTGTAGGCGTTTTTGGCCTGTTTGCGCAGCTCGCGGCGGTCGCAGACAAACAGCACGCGCTTGGCCCAACCGGCTTTCATGCAGACATCGGTCAGGGCGATCGACAAGCGGGTTTTGCCGGTGCCGGTCGCCTGCACCGCCAGGGCTTTGCGTTGTTTGGTTTCAAAACGCTCGCAAATGCGTTTCAGGGCTTCATGCTGGTACAGTCTCTCACCCAAAATATCGGCTCTGGCCGAGACGCTGTTCAGCGGTTTGCGCTCTGTGCGCTGACGCACTTGGTATTGCAGGCTCGACTTGGAATAGAAACCGTAGAGTTTGCGGGGCGGGTAATTTTGCTCGGGATGGTCGTCCCAAATCCATATGTCCGGCCCGTTGGTATAGAAAATCACCGGGCGCTGGCCGTGCATTTTTTCCAAGCCGTCCGCATAGTGCCTGGCCTGATGACGGCCTTTTTCGGCATCGACAGCGGTTTTTTTGGCTTCGACGACGGCCAGCGGCTTGCCGTTATCGTCCCATAACACATAGTCGGCAAAGCCCACGCCGGTTTGGGTGGGCTGGTGCAGCACTTTTTCTTCCAGCGTCACTTGCTGGTTATTGGACACATCCCAGCCAACCTGAGCCAGTTGCAGATCGATCAGCTGTTTGCGGGTAGCGGCCTCATCGAAATGCAGCTCGTTGGCGATTTGCTCGCCTTTACTGGCCGCCTGTTGCTTGAGTTGAGTGAGTTCCGCTCCGGTACGAGCCAGTTGAGCGTTTTTCTGGCGCTCGGCTTCCAGCTCGGCCAGCATGGCCCGCATCCTCGCTTCCTGCTGGGCGTATTGTTCCAACAGGGCCTTGCGCTCATTTTTGTAATCCGCTTTGGCTGATTGGGGCGGCTTGGGTTGCTCGAAATCCTTTATCGTTGCCGCGTCACCCTGAGCATAAGTGGCGAATAGCCAGCGCCCTAAGTCAAAGGCTTCTTTAAGCAGCCACTGAGCGCATTGTTCGTTTATCTTGTCGCCATGGACGGCTTTGTTACCGTGAATACGGATGGCATGGAATTTGTCCATAACAACCCTAGGCACAACCGCTACAAAGGCATCGTTGCTGAGCAGTTCCATGAATGATGACATCGGCGGCTTGGGCAAGCTCAGTTCGCTATAAACAATGCTGACGCTGCATTCGGCGAAGCTGCGCAGTTTGCCAAGCGCGCCTTGCGGGTCGGTCTGTGCGTACTGTTCGGCAAATCCGGCCAAACCGGCCAGTTCGGGCCAAGTGTCTCTCAGGAATTCAAAGTTTTGTGATTGCATAATAGTTATTCTGTCCATAACCCTCCTCTTAGCGAAGAGTGTGCCAATTTTACTGAATGTCCAATTTTCCGATCCAGTTCGATAAGGTCTGATAGTTAGGCAAACCTAAAAGCTCTGCCGCCTCTTTCTTGTTTCCTGCCGTTTGTTTAAGCGCTTGAGCAATGTATTTTCGTTTTATATCCGCCAAAACTTCTTGTACATCAATGCCATCGCCTATCTCGGGCAGTTCTCCGGCTGTGGATTGCTGGGGCCGGTCAATCATGGCCTCCTGGAGGTCGGTTTCGGTTATTTGCCCGGTGTCCGCCCATATCGAAGCCCGTAGCAGCGTGCCATGCAACTCCCTTATGTTACCCAGCCACGGGTGATTCAATATAATATTTTTTGCTTTGACAGAAATTTTTTTATTGATGTAGCCGGGCTGGTTGGAGGCCTCCTGATTGATTTTATCGATCAGGTAATCGGCCAGCATCGCGATATCGCCGGTTCTGTCTCTTAACGCTGGCAGGGTAATGATGCCTACCGCGACGCGGTAAAAAAGGTCTTCCCGAAAGCGGCCCTCGGCAATTTCAACAGCAAGGTTGCGATTGGTCGCGGCAATGACGCGAACATCCACTTTGCTTGAACTGCTATCGCCGACTTTACTTATCTCTCCCGATTGCAGCACCCGCAACAACCGGACCTGGGCATCTTCCGGCAACTCGCCAAACTCATCGAGAAACAGGGTTCCGCCATCAGCCGCTTCAAAATAGCCGATTTTATGACTGCTTGCACCGGTGAACGCCCCCTTTATATGGCCGAACAGCTCTGAATCGATCAGGTCCTTGGGAATGGCTCCGCAATTAACGGCGATAAAGGGCTTGCCCTTTCGTAGGCTGGCGTTATGGATCGCTTTGGCAAACAGTTCCTTTCCGGTTCCGGACTCGCCCATGATTAACACGGGCACATCGCGGACGGCGATTTTCTCTGCTTTTTGTATGGTTCTTTTTAATTCGGGATTCTGGGTGATGATGTCCGAAAAAGCAACGGATAACGGCGCTTCCGCACAGGACAGCTCGGTTAATTTTTTATCTGCATTCTTGACTAGCTGGGGAATATATTCGGCGGCAATATCAAAGGGAATGGCGACAAACTCGCCGCCTTTTTCTTTGGTCGCTTGCACAAAGCGGGTGTTGTACTTGGTTTTGCCCAGCAGTATAGATACCGCCGTCATCGAAGGCGTCCCTGGCGACAGATGGATGCTGATATCCAATCCCGGTTTCTTGGCAGTAAGCTTTTCGAGATAGCTGTCCATGACCCGGTGTATATCGCCGAAGTCGATCGGGGAGCGCAACGAACATTTGACGGTAACTGTTTTTATCGCTGCATACCTGGACAGCCAGTCTATATAGCCATCTGCTTTGGCTTGTTCCTGATCGTGTATTAAATGCAGTTCATCAAAAGCGAGCGTTTTCAGTGCCCCGAGCAGCGGGCCATCGCCAATGATTTCGCCCGCTTGGGATGGGATTTGTCCGGCAGCTTTGAGATCGGTGATTCCTAGCCAGGAAATTAATATTTTTTTGCCCATTGTTCCACAGGATCTTCTTTTTTATTGTTAGTTCTGCTTTGTCAGATTTAATGAACACAATACCCAGAAGCGTCATTCCGACAGGGATTGCCGGACCCGCTAGAGCGCGAAGCGAATCCAGGTTCCATGAATGGATTTAAGCTTACCATCCATGGCACTGGGTTTGGCAACTGCTCCTGCGTTGCCTACATGGACAGATATTGCAGGAGCAAATATCTGTCTATGCAGTCGACCCGCTTCCCGGCAGGTATGACGGGCTTGCGTATAATCTGATAAAGCAGAATTAGGTTATACACAAAAGCAAGGCCTATCAACAAAAGAGTAAGAATTTTTATACGCAAGCTCCCAGCGTCAGGGTACTGTTTTCGGTTCCTTTCGATTGACACGTGCATTGTTTATGAAAATAACTGGAGCATATAATAACCGCAACTTAGCTTATTAACGATGTTGTAACCATGCCGCTTCCTGAACAGATGATTGCCATTGAAATAGAAGATGGGGCGTTAAAAACGGTCAGGCGCGACATACCAACGCCGTCCGCTAACCAAGTATTAATTAAAGTGGCCGCCGCCGGCGTCAGCCGGCCCGATGTAGTGCAGCGTATAGGGATGTATCCGCCACCGCCCGGCGCATCCGACATTCCGGGACTTGAAGTCGCGGGAACCATTCAGGCGCTGGGCGCCAATGTCGATCATTTACATGAAGGTGACAGAGTCTGCGCGCTGGTAACCGGCGGCGGTTACAGCGAATATTGCCTGGCCTCGGCGGCATTATGCCTGCCCATACCGGATGGCCTGTCCTTTACCCAAGCTGCAGCATTGCCGGAAACTTTCTTTACCGTATGGAGCAACATTTTCGACCGCGCCCATTTGCAGCCCGGAGAGACGCTATTAGTACACGGCGGCACCAGCGGCATCGGTACGACGGCCATACAACTGGGCAAAGCCTTTAATGCCAGAGTTATTGCCACCGCCGGCTCAAAGGCTAAATGCGATTTTTGCCTGCACCTAGGCGCCGACGCGGCGATTAATTATAAAGAGCAGGATTTTGTTGAGGAAATCAAGCGTCTTACTAGCAGCAAAGGCGTTGACGTTATCCTGGACATAATCGGCGGCGACTATTTTCCGCGCAATCTACAATGCATGGCCGATGACGCCCGTCTGGTGCAGATCGCCGTTCAAAACGGCCCGAAAGCCGAAATAAACCTGGTGCCTGTCATGCTGAAACGG
>Ga0066403_1000058_pt1 | contig 11491 bp, 11 predicted proteins | sample LakWasMeta3_LOW4_2_FD_59490 | JGI IMG/M metagenome (GOLD analysis project Ga0066403, IMG submission 59490) | Freshwater sediment methanotrophic microbial communities from Lake Washington under simulated oxygen tension - Sediment Metagenome 3_LOW4 | ecosystem: Environmental > Aquatic > Freshwater...
CTGGATAGAGCACCTGCCTTCTAAGCAGGCGGTCGAAGGTTCGAATCCTTCTGCGTTCACTTATGACTTCCTTTATAAACATTTGATTATCAGGTGTTTTTAAAGGAATTTTTTGTTTTTAACATATTCCAAAATACTTTATTTGAATTGATTTATCCCTATTTAATGTCATAAAATACATTTGAGGGGTGCAAATAGTGTGCACATAATTTTGTCTCTGTTGTTTTAAAAAATTCCTTTTTATGGCAACTTTAAAATTAACTCTTGACCAACGTAGACAAAAATCTGATGGAACTTATGCTCTTGTATTTAGAGTAAGACATTTAAAAAAATATTTTGATATTGCTACCTCCATATCAGTAAAGAAATCTCAATTTGATGAAAAGAAGTGTGTTATTATTGACAATACTGTTTATAATGATTTTACAGAAGATCTAAGAGAAGTTTATTCCAAAAGACTTCGTAACTTTCTTAAGGAAAATTTATCCAATCATTTCGAAATAGTTGAACTTAAAAACTATTTGTTGTCAAAGTGTTTCAATGAAATTACTGTTTATGAATTTTGGGAAGAACAAATACAAATTATGTCTTCTTCTGGAAAGAATGGGAACGCTAGAAATCATAAAATATGCTTATCTGTGATTTCTAAAGTAATTAATCTTAAAATATCCTTTAAAAGCCTAACCATTAGAGATTTATTAAAGTTAGAAAATGAACTTTTAAAGAGGGGAGTTTCTGTAAACAGTATAAGTGTTTATATGAGAAGTTTAAAAGCGATATGCAATAAAGCAATTAATCTTGATTATGCTCCTTATGATTGGTATCCTTTCAGAAAATACAAGATTAGAAAAGAAAAAACTACCCCAAGAGTGATTTCAAAAGAAGATCTACAAAAATATTTTGCACTTAATCTCCATCCTTTAGATAGGTTGTATAAATCTTGGTGTATTGGGAAATTAATTTTCTTGTTGCAGGGCATTAATTTATGCGACTTATTGCTATTAACTAATGATAACATTAAAAAGGATCGTATAGTCTATAAACGTTCCAAAACGCATAAAATTTATAGTATCAAAATGTTGCCAGAGACAATAAAGTTGATAGAGGAGTTTTCTTCAGATAAAAAAGCATTGTTAAGTTCAATTTCTGATGAGGAATTAAAGAATTCAAAGCTGTTTATGAAGCATTACACCCAGAAACGTAAAAATATTAATGCACATTTAACCAAGATTAGCAAAATTATGGGAACTAATGAACCTATTACTACCTACGTTTTTAGATACACTTATGCCAACATTGCAAAACAATTGGGCTATAGCAAAGATTTGATAGCTGAGGCACTTGGACACGAATATGGCAATTCTGTTACTGGAATCTATCTAGAAATGTTTGATAATGATGTTGTTGATAGTATGAATAACGCTATTGTGAATAGCATAAACAATATTGGCTAAAAATATAAACGTCCTTAATATGCTAAAAAGGGGTTGGGAAATTAAATAATTTAAATGTTATTTATTTTGAATAAACAATGCTGTGTAAGTTTTTAATTATTTTACTCTTGTAATTGTTTTTCTATCTAAAGGAAGATTAAATCAGAATTTTTAAATTATGGATTTATTTTTCTAAAATGGCTTTTTGAAGTTTTCAATGTGCCATTTTTTAGCTCGACAGCTATTTTTCTTCTGGATTTATTTTGTTCGTGTTCTTTATTAACTTTTTCTACAAGTGTAGGATCAATTTTAGCAACAGCTTCTTTCAGTTTTGCATATGCTATTCTTACCAAGGAAGTTTCGCTTCCTTTGGTATGAATAATATTCCATAAAACTAATGGATTTCCTTTTATTAGAGAGGAAATGACAATACGTTCTCCATCAACCACTATTGAATCTTGCTCTCTCTTTTTTGATGATACACAAAAATCTGTTCTTCTTATTTTCTCCATAACACTATGATTTCCAGGAGCTGTAAAGGTCCTGATTTTTTAAAACAATCCCAAATAAATAGGTTGAAAATCTGCTAATAAATTGAAAATGATATAACTAATTTGATTATAAAAAATAATCGTTTTTTAACTTATTTAATTAGAGTAAAATAATTTAGCATTCCTAAAAAGATATTTCCTACTTTTATCTCATACTAAATAACTATGCCTCTATTCCAAAATTCTGTTGTTTCAAAATACCTTAAAACTCAAAATAAGGAGCTTCTTTCTATTAAATGGAATGAATTTAAAAACCATTTTCATAATCCAAGTGTTCAAGATGATATTAGGAGTTTAAAAGAAGAGCAATACCAAGGAGAGTTCTTAGAAGACTTTTTTGTGAAAATATTAGGGTACACAAAACCTGCCTCATCTTCTGAAACTAAGTTCAATCTTACAACTGAATATAAGAACATTAAGGACAGTAAAAAAGCTGATGGAGCTATCATATTTCAAGACAAAGTTGTTGCTGTAATTGAGCTAAAAGGCACTAATACAACAGATTTAGGCAAGGTAGAAAGCCAGGCTTTTGGTTATAAAAACAATCAACCTGAATGTGTTTATGTTATCACCTCTAATTTTGAAAAACTTCGATTTTACATTGATAATGCTATCGAACATTTGGAGTTTAATTTGTTTACGCTCACAGAAGAGCAATTCCAATTGCTTTTTTTGTGTTTAGGATTTAATAACCTATCACAAAACATAGCAAAGAAAATAAAAGATGAATCTTTGAGCGAAGAAGATGTTATTACAAAAAAACTGTACAAAGATTACTCCTTATTCAAAAGGGAATTACACCAGAACCTGACAGAACTCAATCCTGATTATGATCCAATTGAACTGTTCAAAAAATCACAGAAGCTAATAGATAGATTTCTGTTTCTGTTCTTTGGAGAGGACAGGCATTTATTGCCTCCCAATTCAGTTAGATTGATATTAAGCGATTGGAGAGATTTACAGGAAAGGGACGAAGATATTCCATTGTATAACAGATTTAAGAAATATTTTGAATATCTAAACACTGGTTTCAAAGGCAAGAGATATGATGTTTTTGCATACAATGGAGGTCTTTTCAAGCTTGATGAAATATTAGACAACATTAAAATTGATAATGAATTATTGTACAGGCACACTTTTAAATTGGCTGATTATGATTTCGCCAGCGAAGTTGATGTTAACATATTAGGACATATTTTTGAAAATTCCTTAAACGAATTAGATGAAGTAAAAGCACAACTAGAAGGACAGGAAATTGACAAGTCCAAAACTAGAAGAAAAAAAGATGGGGTGTTTTACACTCCTAAATACATTACCAAATACATTGTTGACAATACCATTGGTAAATTATGTGCTGAAAAGAAAGCAGAACTCAATATCATTGAAGAAGATTACTTTACAGACAAAAAAAGAACCAAAACAACCAAGCAACCGCTTTTAGAAAAACTGACAAACTATAGAAACTGGTTATTACAGCTGACCATTTGTGATCCTGCTTGTGGCTCTGGTGCTTTCTTAAACCAAGCTTTAGATTTCTTGATTACAGAACATAGGAACATTGATGAACTGCAAGCCAAATTGTTTGGAGATGCAATGATTTTGAGTGATGTGGAAAAAAGCATTTTAGAAAACAACCTTTTTGGGGTGGACTTGAATGAAGAAAGTGTTGAAATAGCCAAACTTTCATTGTGGTTGAGAACTGCACAACCCAACAGAAAACTAAATGACCTAAACAACAACATAAAATGCGGTAACTCCTTAATAGATGATGTTGAAGTTGCAGGAGAAAAAGCCTTTAATTGGCAAACTGAATTTCCTAAAATATTTGAGAAGGGAGGATTTGATGTGATTATTGGAAACCCTCCTTATGTTGATATTAAAGCCTTGGATAATTTTATTGTTAAAGATTTATTCAAAAATTATCACACTGCTGAAAATAGAATTAACCTTTATTCAATATTTATCGAGAAAGGATATTATATTTTGAAAGATAAAGGATTTTTATCTTTTATAAACCCAAATTCGATTTTAGTTAATTCTTCTTATAAATCTATAAGAAAGCTATTAATTAATGATATGACAAGAATTGTAAAATTACCAGATGCAGTATTTGAAGATGCAACAGTTGAAACTATTATTTTTGAGTTTCAAAAAAATTCTAATCAAAAAAAAATAGAAGCAATCATTTATAACAAAAGTGAAAAACTAACTTTTATTGATTCCTCAAGAGCTAAAATAATTGATAAAGATAGTTGGAAGCAAAATGAAGATTTCAATTTTAATATCTTTATAAGTGTCGAACAATTACAATTAGTAAATAAGATTGAAGCAAATTCTACAAAACTTGGAGAAATTGCCAATTTTACTCTTGGCATTACTCCTTATGATAAATACAGAGGACATAGTGAAGAAACAATAAAAAACAGAGAATTTCATTCTTTGACTAAAATTAATGAAAATTATAAGCCATTAATAACAGGTGAAAATATTACTAGGTATTCTGTTTCAAATACAATTAAAGAATTTATTAATTATGGCGATTGGCTTGGCGCTCCAAGGGATGAAAGATTTTTCAAAGATGATAGAATTTTAGTAAGACAAATTGTTTCTGGAAATCCACCAAGAATTTTTGCTGGTTTTACAAATGAAGAATTATATTTTACACAAATTGGATTTGGAATAATTCCAAAAAATATAAATATCAAATATTTGATAGGAATTCTTAATTCTAATCTTGTTAATTTTTATCATAAATACAGATTTTTAGATTTAGAAAAAGAGTTGTTCCAGAAAATTTTAATTGCGAATTGCAAAATTTTACCAATAAAAAACACACCTAATAAATTTGAAAATGAAATTGAAATTAAAGTTGATTTAATAATTCAATGTAACAAAGATTTACAAGAACAATCTCAAAAATTTCATAGAACCCTTGAAAGAAAATTTGAGTTAAAGGAGTTGCCAAAAAAACTACAGGATTGGTATTTGTTGACATACCCAGAATTTATCAAGGAACTTGGTAAAAAGAAAGTTACTCTGTCTTTATCTCAGGAAGCAGAATGGGAAGATTACTTCATTCAGGAATCCAAAAAAGCACTGGATTTAAAAGCTTCCATTGACACCACAGACAAAGCCATTGATAATATGGTTTATGAGTTGTATGGTTTGAGTGAAGAGGAAATAGAAATTGTGGAGGGTTCGTGAGATTCCTTCATATCTCATAATTAATTCAAAAATTATTAATTTAAATAAATAATAAATGCTCGACGAAATAAAAAAATCTATAAGTGCCTCTCTTTATGAACGTACTACTAGTCCACTATTTGGAACTTTGTTTGTTTCTTGGTCTGTTTGGAACTGGAAAATCATTTATTTGACATTCTTTATTTCTGAAAAAGAAATAATAGGCAAAACTAAAATAGAATACATTTTAGCAAACTACTACGACAATTGTACTCTTTATTGGTTTCCATTAATTTCAACCATAATATTGATAACAATAATTCCATTTGCTTCTAATGGTGCCTATTGGCTTTCAATTAAGTTTTTAAAATGGAAAAAGGACAAAAAAAACGAAGTTGAAAAAAATCAATTATTATCACTTGAACAATCAATAGATTTAAGAGAGCAAATTGCAAATCAAGAATTAAAGTTTGCAAAATTAGTTGAAGACAAAAACCTTGAAATTAAACAATTGAATTTGTTAGTTGATGGTTTAAAAGCTAAACCTCAAAAAACAAGTGAAAATCAGAAAAATGTTGATAATTCAGAAGAAACAGAATTAATAGAACTTGCTAATAGAATAAAAGAAAACACAGAAGAAATGAATCAATTTGATACAATTATTAGATTAATTCAAGGTAATTATGCCCTAACTGCCCCAAATGGAGCCAATACAAAATTTGCTAGTTTACTGGAATCCTATGACCTTATAACCCCAGATGGTACTGGCAAATATAAATTATTACCCAATGGAAAAAAATTAAATAAATTACTAAATAAAATAAATTAATATTTTAATTTCTTAAAGTGTAGGATAATATTTTAATCATTAAAAATAGATACTAAAGTATATTAGTTGTTTGGGTTGAGTAAAAAGTAAATAGAAATTGTAGAAAAGAGCTAATTATGGGAAAGAAAAAAAATGCTGCGATAGAAGCTGAATGGGTTGAATTTAGAAATTCAGTTTATGAAACTAAATTCAATTTTTTTGATTGGTTATCCCAAATTTTTAGAATAAAAAGGTACATTTGATTGTGTTTCGAAAACACACAAAAAGGATAAAATCAAAATTCAATCTATAACCTATAATTCTAAAAAAATGTTTTTTGTTGTAGCGGAAATCCATAACACAGGTTATTTTATTGGGGAGTTTTCTACTTTCGAAGAGTCCAATATGGCACAATCAACAATATTTAATCTTTTAATAAAATACTCATTTCACGAACTTCAAAAGAGCAATTCAATTTTAAAAGAATATCGAAAGTATAAAATTAATAATGGCGATGGAATTAGGTGTTTCAAAGCACAAACTACTGATGGAGTAGTTAGTGTTTATTCAATCGAGGTAAATAATACGCATCCAAGTATTGCATCATTCATTAAAAGGAGGGAATTTCAATCGAAGTTATTTCCATATGAAGAACTTGATAAAATTGTGGAGGACTATGAATAAAATTTAATGTGTCAGATTCAAGTTGTATCCACACCACCCATAATTTCTTCCTTTCGACAGGAAAAATAAATGTTTGATACAATAATATAATATAGCAATGTCCTTCCTTTAATCTCCAAAAAGTAAAATAATTGAATAGGTTATTTTTGTAAAAATTATAATCAGGTTAGTTATTTTTTTAATGGTTCTAATTGAATGATAGGCATTTTCTTTTAAGTTGGATAATTAAAAATAGATAATTTCTTGCTCTTGTCTTGAATTAAAATAAGCAACAACTTTAGATTTTGGTATCTCTAATTGATGCACTACCATTTCATCTTCCACTAAATATTTTTTTCTGTCTACAAATTGTTGGGCAATCGATTTATTTAATGTCCAACTAACGCCATATCCTGTTTCACTTTCTTTTAAAGCACCACCTCTATAAATAGTTATTATATCTGGTAATTGTTCTAAAAACGCTCTTTCTTCCTCTTCCATTAACAGCTCTCTATTACTCCTTTTAGAATTAAATAAGGCTTTATAAATTTCATAGGGCAACTCAATAAAATCCTGTCTAATATGAACATATCTTAGTTCGCTCCAATATTCTTCATCTGTAAATGCATCTTGATATTTCATAAAAACCTTCATTACATTTTCCTTTGAAGAACTAATTATTTCAGAATCGTAGGTCAGACTCCCATTGTCATCGATGAAATAACTTGCTTTTACTAATAGGTCAGAATTTTGATTCATTTTAAATATATTTTCGACGTCATTTGAATTAAAAACATCATCCTTTAATTTTGATATTTTTTCTAATTTCTTCTGTAACTTTAAATTTTCTTTTATATCTCCTTCTTTGAGATTTTTTAATTTTTCCAATAATTCTTTTGCTAAAATTCTTTGGTCCATTTTAATAATTTTAATTTGTTAAGATAAATATGACTGTTCCTTTTATTGTGTCAAACTTCAAATATAATAATTTGACTAAAATGGTAATAATCTAATTTTTATTCCTTTAAATAGGAAGATCTATAAGCTGGATAAAATATCATATCATAAAAAATATTTTTGGTTATTTTCAATGTGAATGATAGAGTAGTGGTCTTCCTATAATCATCCCCTGATGTAAATTTAACCTTCGAGGCTCCCCCAGATTAACTTAATATAGCCCTTTTTAAAGCATTAAATTCTTCTTCGCTTATTACTCCTTCTTTTCTAAGTTGTTGAATTCTTTCTAAGTCTGTTATAATTTGATTTGTAGGATTTGTGTTTTTTGGAATATTCTGAATTGAATTATTACCTTTTACTGCATAGAATTTTTTGTATGCAATTATGACAATTACTATGATGATGATTAATGAAATAGCTATAATTCTCCTCTCATTAAATTCAGCTTGTTGTTTATTTAAAGCCATCTGCTCATAGTCAGTTCCTGGTCTAGTTCTATCATATCTATCTCCTTTATAAATAGAAGACATAGGTATTTCTTCAATGCCAGTTGTTCTAGTTGTTTTAGCAATATCTAAAAACGATTCATTTACAGATTTGTCTGTTTCATTCTTTCTAGTTGTAGAACCAACATTGCCATTCCCTTTTGAAGTGGTTTTATCTGTAACAATTGGTGTTACTGGTAAGCCTTCTGCAACTCCTTTTCTGTTAACAAGATTTTCTTGTGATACAATTGTTTGAGCACAAAATATAATAAAAACAATCCAAAACGTTTTAAACTTTATCATATTTTAAAATAAAACAAATATAAGTTATTTCATAAAACAATTTAAATTGATTTTTCTTTGATAATTCATAATCAGCTCCATTATTAAAAAATATTGTTTTTTAGTTATTTTTAATATGAATAATAGAGTGGTGGACTTCCTATAAACTCCCCCTAATGTAAATTAAAGCTTCGAAGCACTCCCCTTATTGATTGAAAGAAACTTATTTTTTAGTTAAGGAAATCAAACAACTCATTTACTTTTACTCCTAATGATTTAGAGATTTTTAACATCGTAGAAATTTTCATTTCTTGTTTTCCTTTAATGTATTTTCGTAGGTTCTCTACGTCCATATCAGCATCGTGAGCCACTTCTCTAGTCTTCAATCCTTTTTCTTTGATAATTTCTTCAATACGCTTCCCTAAAAGCAAAACTTCTTGACTTATTTCTGATTTTCGAATTCTTTTTTCCATCTAGGAAAATTACTTTCATCAGATTAAATAAATGTGATTGTATAAATCAGGTTGTTTGCAACTGTTTTAATTATATTTGTATAAAAATATTTCGCCTAAATGTGGAAAGACGTAAAGTAATTTAAATCAGGGGTAATACTTTTGAAATACATATAATTAATTTTCTTTAAAATCATTTTATTAATTTAATACTTACATCTATAAAAAAAATTATTTTAACATCATTATTAGTTCTTACATTTGGATTTAATTACGCACAAAACACCCAATTTGGAATAAAGGGAGGTTTGAATATTGCAAATCAGAGTAATCCTGGAAGCGAGTTGGTCGATCTTAATACTTCCTCCTTAATAGGGTTCCATATTGGTGGTTTTGTTGAAATCAAAATTTCAGATAAATTTTCTGTTCAGCCTGAATTATTATATTCTGCACAAGGAGGTAAATTAAATTCTGTTGTTCTTACGAGAATAGATGTGATCCAAATTCAGTTCCAGAATATGTTAATATGGAAGTTGTAAATAATCTGTCTTACATAAATATTCCTGTAATGTTTAAATATTATGTTATTGAAAAATTAAGTCTAGAATTGGGACCACAACTTGGTATTTTAGTAGACTCAAAAAGAAAAAATACAATTAATGGACAAACAACTGAAGACAGTTATAATTATGACTCTATTGATTATGGTTTAAATCTTGGAGTTGGATATGATATTACAGAGAGCTTTTCCACTGGAATTCGATATAGTTTAGGTTTGAATGATATTGCAAATTTTACAAATGAAGTCAAAAACAGTGTGCTTTCTCTGTCTGTTGGTTACAAATTTTAAATATTTTTATAATTCTTTTTGATATCTACCTTTGATTAATTACTAATAAGTTTAAAACCAAATAAATTATGAGAAAAATATTTTCAATTATCATATTTTTTCTTTGTTTTAGCTTAAGCACACAAATGATTTTTTGTCAAGAAAAACGAGAAGACGAAGAATTATTCCCCAAAGAAGATTTAAATTTATTAAACCCATTACCTACAATTTCTGCTCCAGAAACTACTGGTTATGAAGCTTATAAAGTTTGGGCAGGAGAACGTATGAATAATTATGGAGAGGTAAAATTAGATCTTGGGGAACTTCCTAAGGGATCTTCTAGTGGTTCTAATGGCTCAGAATATAGTTCTAAAAATGGTAAAACCAATACTATTGCTGATGATATTGAATCTGTAAATAAACGTGCTGATCAACTAAATACAACTAAATTTTCAATTAAAAATAGTGAAATTTCTCCAAGATATCCTCGTACTTTTAAAGGTCTAGATAATGAAGCTCTTTATGCTATGGCTGAGGAAGAAAAAAAAGAGAAATTAATTAAATATGGTGCAGGAGCCCTGTTAATCTTTTTGCTAATTTATTTATTCTTCAAATATTTTTCAGATAAATTCTCTTTCGCTAACAAGAGTACCCCTAATGAAATTGTTAAGACTCCTGCTCCTGTAGTAGAAATTGATGATACATTGAACAGACTTCAAAAAATTCAACATTTAAAAGATAATGGTACTTTAACAGAGGTAGAGTTTGATATTATAAAAAAAAGAATCATAAATTCTTAACGAGCAATCAAAAGGTCTCATTCCTCTCGATTGCTTTGTTTCGCTGGGCTGTTCCAGTCAGTCATTCTTCCTTCCATTCCACAGACCATTTGCCACCAAAAAGAGAGCACCTCTAAAAAGAGAAGCTCTTTTTTTGTTGTCTGCATTCCCAGTCTTCACACGCGCTCTCAATTCATTCGTCAGGGCTAATAAATCCAAAATACAGCTTCATTTCGTTGCACTACATTCAGCAGTATTATTGTCTTTAGCCCTTTGTTAATATGGTGGTTGCTCCTTCAAACAGCAGTTGGGGTTTTGCTCCACTGCGTTTTGCACTTGTTTAAGGAACGCTAACGCTGATTTTATTATTTCCCCAACGTTGCACGCTCTCAGTCTTTCACATCACTTCGTAAACTACGTTCTGTTCTCATCCTGAGGCTGCTGTTTGATTGCCACAACACCAACCATCGCTCCTCACAAAAATTCCATAAAAATTCCATTTTTGCTGTGTGCTCAGGGGTGTTCCTAACAAGAACATTTTCCTGAAAGATAAAAAAATAAAGCAAATTTAGAGCAAATTACTCACTCCCAGTCGTTCATTCTTCTCTCCATTCCTGTTCGTAATTTTCTCAATTTGAATAGCTTTCTTTTTTTCTCTTTTTTCTTTTGAAAAATTTAATGAATCAGTTGATTTAAGAAACATCATTTTATTCCACTTCCAACATTTAGAGCATTGGAAAGTTCATCAAAAAAGGCTCATATAACTTCAATATTCAAGTTTTTCAATTAAAAACATCCTTAGTATCAAACATATAATTTGAAGGTTAAAAAGGACGTTTAAATCAATAAATTACGATGTTAAAGTTTTAGTAAATAAATAATTAAACCAATATAATATTTCAAATAAAAAAATACTAGATTTGTTCAAAATAATGTTTAACATAGCATTCAGAGTGCAAAAAGCGTGTACAAAAATTAATTAGTTCTTATAAAGTGTTGATATAAAGTAAGCTCAGCTGGATAGAGCACCTGCCTTCTAAGCAGGCGGTCGAAGGTTCGAATCCTTCTG
>Ga0066403_1000059_pt1 | contig 11436 bp, 2 predicted proteins | sample LakWasMeta3_LOW4_2_FD_59490 | JGI IMG/M metagenome (GOLD analysis project Ga0066403, IMG submission 59490) | Freshwater sediment methanotrophic microbial communities from Lake Washington under simulated oxygen tension - Sediment Metagenome 3_LOW4 | ecosystem: Environmental > Aquatic > Freshwater...
TTTTAGGTTCGTTTGACGCTACCTGTAAAAAAGTCGTCTATCAGCAAGGTGTCTGTGTTTCGGGGATCACAATTAAAACGGCAGCATCCCGCATCCCTTCGCCACTCAACTATAGAAATTTTTTCCTGAAATTTTCTCGTTTGGAGTGACTTTGCAATGGGATTTTCGATTAGCAGTTCTCACTGGATTTTAATCTCTATTGGTAATTGCAAATGCTCGGAATGGGGAGTAGCATTCGAAAAAAATATGTCCATATAAATAAGGCGGTTTTTTTCGTTTTGTGAGATAAGGGGTATTCTATGTCAAGTGGGTTCAATCAAGACTTCTCGCAGTCGAAGAAGCCAAGCGGTCAGGAGCATCTGGTTCATGCACCTGCAATAAGCTTACCGAAAGGTGGTGGCGCTATCCGCGGTATTGGCGAAAAATTCGCCGCGAACCCGGTTACAGGGACTGGTTCGCTCACTGTTCCCATCTATACCAGTCCTGGGCGTTCTGGCTTCGGTCCGCAACTTTCCCTTTCCTACGATTCCGGCTCCGGCAACGGTCCATTCGGACTCGGCTGGAGCCTTTCACTTCCTTCGATCACTCGAAAGACCGACAAGGGCTTACCTCGTTATGCCGATGCTGAAGAGTCGGACGAGTTTATCCTGTCCGGCGCTGAGGATTTGGTGCCGGTTCTGAAAAAGGGCGACAACGGCTGGGAACTAGACATTGTAGGTCCCCGTACAATAAACGACAAAACCTACCACATCGAACGCTTCCAACCTCGCATCGAAGGACTGTTCGCCCGCATCGAGCGGTGGACCAATCAAAAAGAAACCTCGGATATCTTCTGGCGATCGATCTCCAAGGACAACATCACCACCTGGTATGGCAAGACCGAGAATAGCCGGATTGCCGACCCTGACGATTTGACCCGCATCTATAACTGGCTGATCTGCGAGAGCTACGACGACAAAGGTAATGTCATCGTCTACCAATATCAGGAGGAAAACGGCGATGGTATTGATCTGGCTCAGGCTCACGAGCACCAGCGGGGTGCTCGTGATGACAAGAGCCGCAGCGCGAACTGCTATCTAAAACGCATTCGCTACGGCAACCTCGAACCCTACTTGCCGCAGCTCAAGGAGGATCAAAAATGGCCCACGCCGCTCGGATCGACCGAGGGGGCTGCCGGCCAGCCTTATGACGCCAGTCGGGACTGGATGTTCGAGGTCGTATTCGACTACGCCGAGGCGCACTGCGCAGAGCTTCCCCTGGATTCCAGTCGCACAGAACTCGACCAGCATCGTTACGTATCGGCGACGGCAGAACCTCAACAGCTATGGAAGGTTCGACCGGATCCATTCTCGTCTTACCGCGCTGGCTTCGAAATCCGCACCTACCGTTTATGCCAACAGGTCTTGATGTTCCATCACTTTCCGGGGGAGCAAGACGTCGGAGCCAATTGTCTGGTGCGCTCCACTGATTTCACCTATCGGCACAAGCAGCAGCCAGACCCGAGTGCTCCAGTCCATACCTTTCTGTTATCGGTTACGCAATCAGGCTATAAGCGGCAAGATACGACGAACAAGTACCTGACAAAACCTCTCTCGCCGCTGGAGTTCACGTATACCGACGCTGTCGTCCAAGAGACACTGGGAGAGATCGACCCGGAAGCGCTAGAAAACCTGCCTTATGGCCTAGATAACGCCAGCTACCAGTGGGTGGATTTGGAAGGTGAGGGGCTATCCGGCATCCTGACCGAACAAGCTCAGGGCTGGTTTTATAAACCCAACCTCAGTCCAATTCACACGCGTGAGGAGAACGGAAACAAGATTCTGGAAGCGTGCTTCGGACCGCTCGAACGGATTGCGGAAAAACCATCCATGGCAGCGCTCCGAAGTGGACGGCAACAGTTGCTCGATCTCGCGGGCGACGGGCAGTTGGACCTCGTCGAATTGGCGGACCCCACAGCGGGCTTTTACGAACGCACCGAAGATGAGCGCTGGGAATCGTTCGTGCCGTTTGAATCGCACCCCAACCTGGATTGGAGCGATCCCAACCTGCGATTCGTCGATCTCACCGGTGACGGGCGGGCCGACATCCTGGTGGCGGAAGATGAGGTTTTTACCTGGTATCCGTCTCTCGGGGAAACCGGCTTTGGTCCAGCTATCAGGATGTGCCAGGCATTGGATGAAGAGAATGGACCGCGACTGGTTTTCAATGACGGTGCCCAATCAATTTATCTCTCCGATATGTCGGGCGACGGTCTGAATGACCTGGTCCGCATCCGCAACGGCGAGGTTTGCTATTGGCCCAATCTCGGCTATGGTCGTTTCGGGGCCAAGGTCACAATGGACGATGCCCCCTGTTAGACAACCCCGATCTATTCAATCAGCGCCGTATTAGGCTCGCTGACATCGATGGTACCGGCAACTGCGACCTCATCTACCTCGGCCGAGATGCCGTGTACCTGTATTTCAACCAGTCAGGCAACGGCTGGAGTGCGGCCACTACGCTGCAGTGCTTTCCTCACACCGACAATCTCTCCGCCGTTACCGCAGTGGATCTGTTGGGCAACGGCACCGCCTGCCTGGTGTGGTCATCTCCCCTTGCGGGAGACCAACGACAACCGATGCGCTACATCGACCTGATGGGCGGTCAGAAGCCACACCTGTTGGTCAAGAGCATCAATAACCTGGGTGCCGAGACGATTGTGCAGTACGCGCCTTCCACCAAGTTCCACCTGGACGATAAGCGCAAGGGAAAACCCTGGATCACCAAGATCCCGTTCCCGGTGCATGTGGTCGAGCGGGTGGAGATCTACGACTGGATCAGCCGCAATCGTTTCGTGACCCGCTACGCCTACCATCACGGTTATTACGACGGCATTGAGCGGGAATTCCGGGGCTTCGGTATGGTGGAGCAGTGGGATACGGAAGAGTTGGGGGTGTTTACCGAAAGCGGCGAATTACCGCCAACGACAAATGAGGAGCCAGCGACGCATGTCCCGCCAGTCTTGACCAAGACCTGGTTCCATACTGGGGCTTATCTCGGCGGGGATCGCATTTCCAAGCAGTTCGAGCATGAGTATTACCACGAGGGTGATCCGAGCCGCAGCGAAGGCCTACTGTCTGACGAGCAACTGGAAGCGATGCTGCTCGAAGATACCATACTGCCGGAAGTCATTCTGTCACCGGACGAGCTTCGCGAAGCCTGTCGCAGCCTCAAGGGATCTATTTTGAGGCAGGAAATCTACGCACTGGATCGCCAACTGGATGGCAGCTTCACGGAAGAGTCGGACCGGCCTTACTCCGTCTCGGAGCGAAATTACACCATCAAGCGGGTGCAGCCGCAGGTTAGTAATCAGCACGCCGTGTTCTTCACCCATCCGCGGGAAACTATCGACTTTCTCTATGAGCGCAAGCTTTTCCCCGTATTGGGCGGGAAAGTCGTGGATGAGGCGACTGCTGCTGATAACTCCGACGTCAAGAGGAATGCCGACCCTCGCGTGACCCATTCGTTTACTCTTTCGGTCGACAAGTACGGCAATGTAGAACAGGCAATGGCCGTCGGTTATGGGCGCCGCTACGACGATGCTGCGCTGGATGAAGAAGACCGGGCCAAGCAGAAGAAAACCCTGATAACCTACACGGAAAACCAGTACACCAACGCGATTGGCGAAAAGACTGAGGAACAGGATGTCCACCGCACACCGCTGCCCAGCGAGACACGTACATTCGAACTCGTGAATGTTACGCCGCTCTCAGGCCCGGCTGGGATCACGAAACTTTTTCGCTTCGACGAACTGCAGCCACTCGTCAACGGAGAGCAATTTTCAAGGGGCGACTGGGACATTCCCTATCAAGATGTGAATCACACTCAGGCGACCGAAGACCACGCCTATCGACGACTCATCGAACAGGTACGCACGCTGTATCGACGGAACAACCTGAGCGGGGCTTTGGGATTGAAAGAAGTCGAATCGCTCGCCCTTCCTTATGAGAGCTACAAGCTCGGGTTCACCCCTGGCTTGCTGGATCAAGTATACGTCCGCGGTGGCCAGAAACTGCTACCAGCGAATGCCGCAGAGGTATTGAACGTGGAAGGTGCCGTCGCGGATCGAGGCGGGTATGTCGATCTGGAAGGCAACGGACTTTGGTGGGTCCCTTCGGGTCGAATATTCTATTCGCATGAACCGGACGATTCGCCATCTAAAGAACTTGCCCATGCGCAAGAGCACTTCTTCCTGCCACATCGCTATCGTGATCCATTCCACACCAACACGGTGAGCACCGAGAGCTTCGTCAGCTACGATGCTTACGACCTCTTGGTGGAGAAGACCCGCGATGCGCTAGACAACCAGGTCACTGTGGGGCAACGGCAGTGGGTTCTGGCTGATGGCACTGTGGTGCCCGGCAAAGGCGGCAATGACTATCGCGTCTTGCAGCCAATGCGGGTTATGGACCCCAATGGCAACTGCACCACAGTGGCCTTCGACGCCTTGGGAATGGTGGTCGGCACAGCGGTGATGGGTAAGCCCGAGCAGAACCCTGATGAGAGGCAGGGCGACTCGTTCGAACGCGAGAGCTTCGAAGCCGACCTGACCCAGGCTCAGATTCATACATTCTTAGCTGTCGAGGATCCGCATGCGCTCGCGCCGAGTCTACTGAAGGGAGCGACCACTCGCATCATTTACGATCTCGACCGTTTCCGGACAGCAAAGCAGCCAGTATACGCTGCGACTCTGGCCCGTGAGACGCACATGAGTGATCAACCGCCGCCAGATGGTCTGAAAATCCAGATCAGCTTTAGCTATTCCGATGGTTTCGGACGGGAAATCCAGAAGAAGATCCAGGCCGAGCCGGGACCACTTGACCTGGATGATCCGACATCGCCAATTGTCGCTCCTCGCTGGGTGGGTAGTGGCTGGACCATTTATAACAATAAGGGCAAGCCGGTTCAGAAATACGAGCCATTCTTCGACGATACCCTCGATTTCAAGTTCGGGAAAAAAGTCGGAGTGAGTTCCACGCTCTTCTACGATCCCGTCGAGCGCGTCATCGCCACCCTGCACCCCAACGACACCTACGAAAAGGTGATATTCGACCCGTGGCGGCAGACCACCTTTGACGCGAATGACACCGTTGCAGAGCACGGAAAGGAAACCGGCGATCCACGCACGGATCAGGATATCCAGGGCTATGTGGTGGAATATTTCAAGATACAGCCCGCTACCTGGCAGACCTGGTATCAGGCGTGCATAGCCGGAACAAAAGGCACCGAAGAACAGACGGCAGCGCAAAAAGCCGCCAAACATGCCAACACTCCGACTGTTACCCACTTCGATACCCTCGGACGGACTTTCCTGACCATTGCTCACAATCGATTCGATCGGGAAATGCCAGGAGGTAGCGTAGAACCAGCAGATGAAATTTACCCGACTCGGGTCTGTCTTGATATTGAAGGGAACCAGCGCACCATCACCGACGCCTTGGGGCATATCGTCATGCGTTACGACTACGACATGCTGGGCAACCGCATCCATCAGGTCAGTGTAGACGCGGGTGCACGTTGGATGCTCAACGATGTGGCCGGCAACCCCATCCGCGCCTGGGATAGCCGTGACCACAGTTTCCGCACCGAATACGATCCCCTGCACCGTCCGCTGCGCTATTTTGTCATCGGCGCCGACCCCGAAAACCCCAACCAGGAACTGCTGACCGAGAGGCTTGTTTATGGCGAGCAGCACCCGGAAGCCGAACTGCGCAATTTGCGCGGCAAGCTTTACGTGCACCTCGATCAGGCTGGCTCTGTTACTACCGAAGCCCACGACTTTAAAGGCAATCTGCTAGAAGCCTCACGCCGCCTGACGAACGGAACGCAGTATCGGCAGGTGGTGGACTGGAGTCCCGTGGACGCCGACCAGGTCGCCTTGCCGAAGGATGCCAAAGCGTTGCTCGACCCCGCCGCGCTTGAGGCTGCACTCGCGCCAAGGTTGGAAGCAGACGCCTACACCAGTCGCACGACCTACGACGCGCTCAACCGGCCGGTCACACTGATAATGCCGGACAATACTGTCATCCGGCACGCATACAACGAAGCCAACCTGCTGGAACGGGTCGAGGCCAGTTTGCACGGAGCGACCGCTGCCACGCCTTTCGTCACTGATATTGCTTACGACGCCAAAGGCCAGAGCCAGCGGATTGATTACGGCAATGGCGTCAGCACCTTCTACGAGTATGACCCGCTGACCTTCCGACTGGTGCATTTGCTCACTCGACGCAACGCTGCCAACTTTCCCGACGATTGCCCGCAGTCGCCTCCGGCAGGCTGGCCCGGCTGCCAGGTGCAGAACCTCCACTACACCTATGACCCGGTAGGCAACATCACCCACATTTGCGACGACGCCCAGCAAACCGTCTACTTCAAGAACCAGCGCATCGAGCCGAGCAACGACTACACCTACGATGCCCTCTATCGGCTGATAAAGGCGGCGGGTCGCGAGCATCTGGGGCAGATAGACGGACAACCCAACCCGCCCACAGAGCCAGATGCGTTCAACAGCTTCCATACCAACCACGACCAGCCGGGTGACGGCAAGGCAATGGGGACGTATGTCGAACAATACGCTTACGATGCGGTGGGCAATATCCTGTTCATGCGACATCGCGGTAGTGACCCGGCCCATCCAGGCTGGAAACGCTGCTACCGGTACGATATCGGCAGCAATCGATTGCTTGACACCGGCAAGCCTGCCGACCTGTTGAACCCTGATAGTCCCTGTCCCTCCCACTATGTGACGCCACCTATTTATCCAGGGCCCTACGATTATGACGCCCACGGCAACATGACCCGGATGCCCCATCTGCCCTTGATGCAGTGGGACTACCGGGACCAGCTCCAGGCCACTGCACAAGGGGTAGTCAACAATGGCGGCAAGCCGGAGACAACCTGGTACGTATATGACGCAAGCGGTCAGCGGGTGCGTAAGGTCACGGAATCGCAGACCACGGGCGGGCAGAAGCCTGTGCGCACGAAGGAACGCATCTATCTCGGCGGCTTCGAGCTCTACCGGGAGTATGAGAATGACGGTGAAACGGTGACGCTGGAACGTGAAACGCTGCGCATCATGGACGACAAGCAGCGCATCGCCTTGGTGGAGACACGCACTCTGGGTAACGACGATTCGCCTGGAAAACTTATCCGTTACCAGTTTGGCAACCATCTAGGCTCGACCAGTTTGGAACTGGATGAGGCGGCTCGGGTGATTTCGTACGAAGAATATTATCCATATGGAAGTACCTCCTATCAGGCGGTGGATAAGAATATTAAAGTGGTGGCCAAACGTTATCGCTATACGGGTAAGGAACGAGATGAGGAGACAGGGCTTTATTATCATGGAGCGAGGTATTATGCGGCTCGGTTGGGGAGGTGGATAAGTTGTGATCCTGCTAATCACCTCGATAGACCAAACTTATACCTCTACGTGAACGCAAACCCAATGCGTTTTATTGACCCAGACGGCAAGGACGAGAAGGACCGCACGAAGCCTGTAGCTCAGCGACAGACAGCCGCAACGGCTAATATTTCAGTTCCGTCTCCGGGAACGGCGAGTCCTTCAACTCCATATACGCTTGATCCACGCCGCACGGCACCTCCTCCCATCGTGCCACCGAAACCGGTCCATGAGTCATTCTGGAGTGCATATATTCGAGAGTTTAATTCCCGATCCTCAACGACCAACCCTCCGCCCTCAATCCCGGGCACGGAAGGAACTTTATCCGCGATCTTAGGACTGCCACCTGATCCCTCTACAGACGCAAGCAAAAAACTGGAAACGGGGGCTGAAAAGGTGGCAGAAGCACTTGCCGATCCGATGAAGAATCCAGTCGTAAAGCAAAGGTTGGAAGAGCCCGTCAAGGAGCACTGGCCAGCCGCTCTGTTAGCAGTACCTGCACTCTTCGCGTGGCGGGTAGGGAAAGCTCTTTCGGATCCGGCGATTGTCACAACCGGTTATCGCCTTGACCCTGTTCTACACTCGCTGCAACCTGTCCAGTCTTCAACGGCTAATTGGAGCAAGCTACAGACGCTAGGGACAGTCGCGTATGCTCTATTGCCCGATATCAATCTCGGGGGCAACTTAAGTTTGGCTTTCACAAAACCATCCGATGCGCCAATACAAAATCAAAGCGACCGCTTCGCAATTGCACCAGCACTGACCCTAAAGCTTTTGCCTAACCCGCCTGGCATTTCTGCGGCGGGGGGCGAATCCAATCTTCTCTATATTAGCGTCAAAGGTTATGTAGATTGGAGACCGTTTCCCGGAAACGCTTCGAATCCGGAAGCTACGAACCCAGCACCTGAGCCACCATTGCGAGGGACGTTTATGTTGAACTTAAAATTGAACTTTTGAATTCCAGCGAAGCGGGACGGGGTATGCAGCCCGCCCCAATTGTTTGGAATGTGATTATTGCTAGGTAGTGTCTCGTCATGCCGACGATGACAAACGTTACGGACGGGATGAATTTCCCATCCAGTCAATGTTCAGCAATATAGTAGACATAAAGAAGAATAAAACAGTTAGAGAAAACCAATGCCATGCCAGCACGCCGAGTAGTTTATACCGTGGAATAGCATGAATTGTCACAATCTTTGAAGAATAAAATTCCAAGGGGGAGTCTCATGAGCACGAAGAATTATCGAATCCTGGGTAAAGTGATCGATCAGAAAACCCGAGCCGTTATTACGGGACTGCGTGTCGAGGCCTGGGACAAGGATCTGATTTTCAACGCCCTGCTCGGCAACGCCATCACCGATAACCAAGGCGCTTTCGAGATCGCGTTCAGCGAGTCGCATTTCCTGGAACTCTTCGGAGAACAGCGACCGGATATTTTCTTCAAGATTTTTCACCAAAACGAACTCATCATGACCACCGAACACTCGGTGCTCTGGAACGTCGAAGCGGCAGAAATTCCCGTGGTGATCGAGGGAGACTTTCCCATGGAGCCGCCCAAACTCAGCCGGTTCCCTCTTACCCAACACACCCGGGGGATCGAGGTCAAAGAACTCCAGGTAGGCCTCGGCAAGTTGGGTTATTTACTCCCTAGTTCCGAGCGTGAAGAGCAGTTATTTGGTACCGGCACACGGGACGCGCTGCTGGAGCTACAGACTAGGTACCGGCTTCCCAATACCGGGAGCCTCGACGAGGTGACGAAGATTGCTCTCGCCAGCGCAACTGCCCAGGCGGAGTCCAACCACTATCTTGTCGACGGTCGGATTTTTCTCGAGAATGGATTGCCTGCCAATGGCATCACCCTTCGGCTTTATACCCGGCTCCTTGAAGGCAAGAAGTCGTTGTTGGCGGAAACCAAAACCGGCAGCCATGGCTTTTACAGGCTGCCCTATGATCCCGGTGGCAAAGCCGCCAATCTAGAAGTAGTGGCCGTCGACGCCGAAAACCGAGAAGTTATTCCCCCCCTCTCCTCGACCAAATTCAATGCCGGCAAGCACGAAATCCTGAACCTCGTCGCCCCAACGAGCATCCAGCCGCTGGAGCCGGAGTACAAGAGGCTTGCTGGCGACCTGGAAAAGCAGCTCGGCGACCTGGGCAAACTTGCCAACGCTCGTGAACACGCCCAGCAGCCGGACCTCACGCTCCTGCACCAAGCCACCGGCTGGGACGCTCGCCTGATCGCCCTCGCCGCGTTAGCCCAGAAACGCAGCGTCGAAACCGGCATTCCTCACGATGCGCTGTATGCGCTTTTTCGCACGGGACTACCCAACGACAAGAATCTGCTCGCTCTCGTTGCTTCAGAGACGGTGGAAAAAGCACTGCAGAATGCCAGTAAGACCGAAATCGTTAAGCTCGCTGAAAAGGAAATCGCCGCTGCAAAGGTTGCGTTTGAAGGATTCGCCCGCAATACCCGTCTCACTCTGAGGGCTCCGGGTACATTGTCCACCCTTGGGGAACTTCTGCTCGACTCAGGTCTGGACAGTGACCAGCAAGCCGCATTTGCGGACATTGTTTTCGCCCACGGCAATTCGCCGAAGAATCTTTGGAAAACAGCCAGGGCAAACGGCATATCAGAGGAGCAGATCCAAAAGCTAAGACTTCAGGGCAAACTCGCCTATTTGACCTTCAACCATGGTCCACTTATGGCGACACTGCAGCGGGAACTAGGCTCACCCGACCATATAGATCGCTTGGTAGAACTTGATCTTTACCGGGAGGATACTTGGAAAAATCGGCTCAATGACCTGGCGGTCAGTACGCAGCAAACGATTGAGCAACTCATCCCTCCAGCGTATGCGGCCGACACCGTTGACGCCCGCTTTAAAGCCTATACGGCTGATTTGGCTCGTAAAGTGCGACTGAGCTTTCCCACCCTGGTCGTTGCGCGGAGGATCCAGATCGGGGAATTCCCCTTGGGACCTTCGGGTCAACGTGATCGGTCCTTGGAAAACAACGCTCATACGTTCCTCAAGAACGCCAATGCGCTCGGTTTTGAATTGGGTCGGGTGCCCCTTGGAAAGTTTATTAAGGAGAATCGAAGCGTGGTTTTCCAAGGGATCCCCGCGGAGCATCATGAGGCGACAACACAAAGCATCAAGCGTCTTCAACGCCTCTATCAGATCACGCCGTCCGATGAAGCACTGGGAACGCTGCTCTCGAATGGATTCGCTTCGGCCCAGGATGTCATTTCCATCCCTTACGAGGATTTTCTTGGATCTGACAGTACCCGTTTCCTGAAACCTGAGGAAGCGGATTTGACTTACAGAAAGGCACTCCAGGTCAGTGCCGTGACGCTGAATTTCTACACCTCCGCCCGGCAACTCGTCAGCTCTCCGACAGTCTATGCGATGTCACCCAGTCCAGATAGGCGGGAAGAAGCTCAAGAAGATAGTCGGGAACAAGTCCAAGAAAGGCTCATCAAGCATTTTCCGACCCTGGAGTATCTTTTCAACTCGCTGGATTATTGCGAATGCGAGCACTGCCGGTCAGTTTTGAGCCCGGCCGCGTATTTTGTCGATTTACTTAAATTCCTTGAGCGAGGGAATCCTTGGCAAACGCCTTACGACTGGCTCATCAAGCGGCGGCCGGATCTACCGTATCTTCCGCTAACCTGCGAGAACACCAATACGGTCTTGCCATACATCGACGTTGTCAACGAAATCCTCGAATACTCGGTGGCCTACGGGAAGCTCACGGAGGAAGCGGCGTACGATACGGGAGATGCTAAAAGTGCCGAGCTTCTCGCCGAGCCACAAAACATCGAGCCTCGTGCCTATGCAAAGCTGGAAAAACGGTCGCCAGAAGCGTGTTACCCGCTTACGCTGCCTTTCGACCTCTCCATCGAAACAGCTCGTGAATTCGCTTCATATTTCGACACTTCTCTCTGGCAGCTTTTGGAGGCTTTCCGGAAGACGGACGAGCTATTCGATAGCTCGCAA
>Ga0066403_1000074_pt1 | contig 10587 bp, 10 predicted proteins | sample LakWasMeta3_LOW4_2_FD_59490 | JGI IMG/M metagenome (GOLD analysis project Ga0066403, IMG submission 59490) | Freshwater sediment methanotrophic microbial communities from Lake Washington under simulated oxygen tension - Sediment Metagenome 3_LOW4 | ecosystem: Environmental > Aquatic > Freshwater...
CTGCAAAATAATCACACATTAAGCCAAATTCTTCGGCAAAAAGGCATCCGACATACCTTACATGAATGGGATGGTAGAGCTCATCAAGGTTATCATTGGCGGCGGATGGCACCTCTATATATCTAAAATGATTCGCTACAAGCTCGTTGTTTTCCATGACACAATTATCTAATAGATATTTATTTTATAAACATTCAGAAATTTATACTGCTGAAAAACAATTTGGGTGTAAATCAACAAGGGTGCGGCTAGCACATTGTGCTGAGGATTTGAAAAATATCTCTAGTTCTATTCCGTTATGATGGAATTTTGAGTCAGATACAGAAAGCTGTTTTTACTATGGAACTATCTAAATTAATGCTACCAAATTTGACAATTTTAATACTTGTTACTCGATTAATTTGTAATAAAAGGAGACAGAACGCTCGCCCAACGTGATGTAACCAGTAATCAAAATGTATAGATGGTCAGATAAGCAAGCATGGCTGCTGGTTCGATAAGCGGGCGTTTGACAAACATGGACATACAATACGTGCAAGCAGCCATTTTTAGCCCCAGTGACTTTTCCTTTTCCCACGATGCGCTTCTCGCAGAAGCGACGCCTAATACTGAAATGACACTGATTGCCGATGTTAATTTGGATTTATTAAAACAAGTCTGTACCCGCGGTGCAGCACGTAATCTTTCTAATCGACGTCAGGATTTATATCGCTTAGAGTGGTTTTAAACCCTTAATGCAAGGGGAAATCAATGGAATTTTTTCGACAACCTACCAAACGCTGGCGTCTTTCTGTCGGCAGGATTTTGAGAAATAGTTTTTTTACCATTGTTGATGCAGTGTTACATTTGGCGCACAACGTCAGTATTTTTTTCTTGCCTACTCAGTACGCTAAATGTGAAATTTAACCTTTCTCTTTTTCACTGTTTTTACGAAATGCCTGACGCCATTCCTTGAGCTGCTCGTCTTCCCTCTGAAGCTGTATAGCCAATGCTTCCAGCGTGCTAAATTTTTCTTTCTTTAGTTGGCGTGTGAGTTTTTCGGACATTCTGGATTGCAAGCGCTCAGTCTCCTCCTCAGTTAGACGTCTGGCATTTTCTATGTAGTCTTGATCCGGTGTACTGATTTTCATCGCTAACTCTTCTTTACTAGTTCAACAGCAGAATTAAAATTCCCCGTCCATTATTAAATCAATTTTTGATTTGTCAACACTTCTCCGGACACCTAGCTGCAATTAAAAGTCTACCGCAGACAATAAGAGTTGTACTATGCAGAATGCAGTCTCTCCCGGATATTAATGACTTCAATAAACCTAGGCTCACCATTGCAAAGCGCGCAAGCGTGAAAACTTTTTTCGTTGGTGTTCGTGCATGCGGCTCATTACATTAACTAGTGCTTCTATCGCATCCAGTATGTAGGGGCCTTTATTCAACATCACGCATTCCGCACGCACCGCCATGGCCGCATCGGTAAATTCTGGCCGTGAACGGGTGCCTTTCTTGGCAATAGACTCTAATACTTGTGTTGCCCAAATAACGGGGACATGTGCGGCCTCGCATAACCACAGCAGTTCTTCCTGGATTTCAGCCAGTCTTGCGCTGCCCAGTTCTACCGCTAAATCTCCTCGGGCTATCATGATGCCCAGGTTATAGCGTCCGATAGTACCCAGGATAATGTCCGGCAGATTTTTTACGGCACGATTGGTTTCAATCTTGGCAATGATAGGCAACTCCGCCGCGTTGCGTTTTGCCAGTTCAGCCATTAACAACTCCATATCTTGTTGGCTTTCGACAAAGGAAAAACCGACTAAATCGGCATGTGCGCAGGCAAAATCCAAGTCGATTAAATCCTTCTGACTTAATGGCGGCAATTCAAGATCGGTTTCTGGAAAATTAATGCCTTTATCGCTGTTGATACAGACGCCACTGGCTTTTGCTTGGGTGACGCGTAACAGCGCACCTTTTTTGTTTACGTCTTCAACGACTGCCCCCAGTTTACCGTCATCAATCCACACGGGTTGTCCCACTTTAAGTTTGTTGATTGCCGATGACAGGGTGCAACCAATTTGCGCAGGATGCGTCAACTCACCATCAGCATTATATTCAGCCGGTTTCCCAAGAATATGCTCTGCGGTTAATAACAGTGCATCGCCTTTAAACACCCGGATTTCCAAAGGATCACCTGAAAATTCACCCAAGTTAAATTTGCCAATCGTTTTTTGGGTATCTGACTGGTCCAACAACAACTGCATGGCACAGTCGGAAGTCAGATATGCTGTTTGCTGGCAACTAACTAACCAGTCCGTATCGGAGAGAGCTTTTTCTACCTGCAAATAACGCTGTCTTTTGCGGGTATCAATAAAGCTCAGAACCATTTTGGGACCTAGTTTTTTGTGTAGTCTTTTGGGGATAGTCACTCTGAACAAACTATCTGTATCCGTCGTCGGATTCACTTGACTGGTTAATATTAAATAGCCAGGGGCGATGACTGTGCCGGTGCGGTCTTTTTGAACTTTGATACGATGCACGGCGGGACCTAGAGTAATCGCTCCAGTACGGATTTTATGCCCCGCTAAATCCATCAGCACACGACATGGGCGGGCCATTTCTGTTTCGGCGCGACGGACATTGCCAATCATTTCTTGCCAGACCACGGGATCATCATGGGCACAATTAATACGCGCACAGGTCATGCCTTTTTCCAGCAATGCACTCACCAGCGCATAATCCCATGAGGCGTCAGTGCCCAAAGTGACCATGACATGGGCTTTACTGTGATCATGGAATGAGCCGAACAAGGCGATGGTGTGTTGTTCTAGTAGCTGGTGGCCTTGATTAAATCCGTTTTCGCTGGGATTCATGCCAATGGATTGATAGGACTTATCGGTAGCGCGCTTTAATACCTCAATTAGCGCATCGAAGGTTGATAACACGCACGATTCTGAACGACCCAATGAGGATAAGCCCGCTTGTGCTAGGCGATCTTGTAAATGGCGCAGATCAAATTGCCGCATCGCCAGATAGTGTGCGAGATTACGTGCGCTTTTTGAAAATAAGCCCGCATGATAGCTAGTCTGGTATTTTTGGAGGCGTTGCTTGGCGTGGACTTCGATGGTCTCACGCAACTCAACCAGCTCAACAAGCAATTGTTTTAAAATCGCGTCATAGGGATCTTTGGGTGTCTTTTGGATGATAGGCATAAGTGCTTTATATTTGGTTAGCATCAGTCGCACTGGGGTATGAAGAGCCAAGGCTGTTGCTCGCCATGGAGGACATCCGTATTGCTGTTGAATAGTCTTTACTCGTTGAAGCTGAGCATGACATTGAAGTGGCAAATACTACGGTACAGGTTAAATAGTCAGTCTTCATGCACTTTTTACTGATACAACGATGACGTTAGTGCAATCGTTAGATTAACGTTGTACTTGAATGCTAAGCCTAGCCTTGAGTCCAATTGGCTTTATGACGAACATCAATCCCCTCAATGCTAAAAATCAAGTGTTCGGCAATAGTCCGGCAATGTTCACTGCAACGCTCCAGCGCTTTCATCATTTGCATGACATCCAGCGCTCTAGCAATCAAGCGTGGGTTCTGCTTCATGTTGGTGACCTGGTGCTTAATGCCTTCCTGCAATTTTTTATCGCAGTTAAGAAAATTCTGCAACAGCTTGCGGATTGGAATTGAGTCCCTATGTTTCAAAGCGCTTCTAAGCTTGCCCAGTATTCTCCTGATCAGATCGCCAATTTTAACAATGTCTGCAAATGGTTTTGAATCGTGGTCAATGGTTTTCGGATAGTAGAACACCGTGATCAGCCGGGCTAAGCGGTATATTTCCTCACTGATGTATTGCAACTCAACGGCAATCTTGGCTGTTGAAATGATAGTGTGCAGATCGTTTGCTACCGGGGCATGCCGGGCTATGATTTCCAGGACTTCGCTGTCGATTTTAAGTTGATAGTGATTAACTTCTTCGCAGCACAACAGAATTTTTTGCGCCAAATGTATTTCGCCAGCCTCAAGCGCCTTCAAGACCTGGAGTAGTTGCTTCATCACCAGCCCCGTCATGTCCAGCACTAAGCCGTGTAATTGCTCCAGCTGACTATCAAAATGGTGTAACGTGTGGGGAGGTGCATTAACATCGTCAGTTTGAATTGTCATGGACTAATCTCTTGGTGAGGCAGCAACTAACTATGTAAAGCAATTCAATTCTACTCTTATCATGTGACAGAAATTTGCATGAGCTTGGCCTCGAAAAATTGGCCGTTAATGTCTGTATTAAGAGGTCGTTTAAACAAACTCGGCATTGTTGTACTAGTCTGTGGCCGCTAATAGCGATTTAAACGCAGAATGGTTTTCTTCGTTCTTAAGGGTTGTAAATTTAACTGCGAAGTCTTTGCGCGCATTGCGTCTGAAAGTATCTAGGTTCTGAATTAAAACAGCCATGGCTAAAAGAGTATCAGCGTGCATGTTGTCGTTTCGCATTTCTTCGCTGTACACTTTTAGTGTGCTTTCCTGTACGGATAAGTCCTGAAAATTACCTAAAACCTCCTGGAGTTCTTTCAGGTGCTTAATGAAGTGTTTTATTTGATGTTCAGGATAAAGGCTTTGGAAAAATTCCATTAAGTAGCGCAATTTTTTACAGGACTTTCTTAACTCATGTAATGTTTCAGAAGTTGAATGTTTGGTGATGCTGTCACCTTGCTTTATAACTCGCTTATAATTTTTCCATAGCCTTTGGTCTGCCAGTTGTTTAATGGTCAGCTTTGCATCGGGCTCCGCCGGTTTTAGCGGTGCTGGTTTCTTAAGGTATTGTTCCCATTCGGATAGTGAGAACACATATTTGGTAGAACGTAGTTTGTTTGCAAGTTCCTTCTGCGCTTGTTGCTGTTTGGCCAGAAGTAACCCATGTAACGGGTTGAGGTCATCACGGATTGAAGCTGGCAGGCTGCTTTTGAAGTGGTCAAAATTTAACAGATAAACATCCAAATCTCGGGTAGAACCGGTGCTTTCTCCCAGCCAGAAAAAAAAATCAGCAAAATACGCGCTAGTTTTATTCGGTAATATGCCTTTCAGTTGGCTAAGTCCCGCTCGGGTTCTTCGGACTGCGACTCTGAAGTCATGCAAAAATTCGCTATCGGTATTGGCAATGGTACCTTGCTCATTCACCTTAATGGCCTTGAGTAGGTGACTGTAGATAGACTTAGCTGCAATATCAGCACGCATGTCAGGCTCCAGTTTGATACTCAATTTTGATGAATAGTCATTCGGTTTACGGCCCTGCAGTTTTAAGGCGTTAAGCAGCAAGGGTTTCTTGGCGGGCGTTAAGCCCAGCTTCGTCGTGAGTAATTCGATAATGTGTTTGGTAGCCTTGCGGTAGCCTTTGACTACTTGCAATGTGACCCGGTTAGGTAGCAGATCGTGTTCTTCTAAATCTAACCGAAGTACGGTTTTTTGAGCACTATTGATTATGTTTAGATGATACGTTTCATAATCGAGAGTGCATAAGGGTAATAATGCGCGCATTTCTAATAGGGGCTCTAAGACGCTACGTATTTCCTCGGATTCGAATTCTCGACTGAACGCGGGGATTTCCTCAATTTCTGCGCTTGCGGAGATTAGGTTAGTTTCAAGATTTGTTACTAGTACAGTTGATGCTGTTTTTGAACGGTTAAATTCACAAGTGATACCGTTGGTATAAAGTCGCCAATCAAAGCTATCGTAATAAGTCTTCAGGCAATGCTGCCTGGAAACCAGCTGTGCATCTGCTTTACTGCTGAGGATTGCAATAAATTTTTCAGCCGATAACCTCGGGGGGAAATCAAATTGTAAGCACATATTGACCAGCAGGGCGTGGTTGGGTTTGTGATGGTCTAATCAGCATTGAATAATACTAATGGAGTATTAACAGTTAATGACAATGTCGCCGCATACACTCTTACTAGATACCGGTCTCATCACATTAATCGACTAGTGTCATCACTTCGAAAATGAAGGTTAAATATTCGAAAATATTTCGACTGAAACCGCCACTAAACCCCAATGTTTTATGACTGAAAAACATCTAGCTAACGACTCATTATCCGTGGATTTTACACCTCACTTATGAGTAGGCGCTTTTAAGCAAATATGCCCTTCGCTGTTCTTCGAGGTGATGCACATGACTAATGGGCGGTGGACAAAACCGGCGTCCATTATTCCAAGACTCCCGATTACAGTCACCTGACCGATGCTGATAACAACAAACGCAGCGATTTAATCGACGCTGATAACGGCAATATGCACACATGACTAAGTAGTCAAGACGATCAAACTTAGTTTTGTTTTCTATGGATAACGCACATTGTTCCACCTGCAATACCGCATAAAGTTGCCGCGCTTGATTGATTAAGGTGTCATTATCCATCTTTCATTACCTTCTTCATAACTTGTTATATCGTCAACATCGGCAACGTTTAAATCCCACAGAGCATTGGTTGACACAACTATCCTAATATTCACATTAACTAAATTTGAACTATTTGATTTCGATGTTTTTGCGCTTATTTTTTTCTGTTTTGGGGATAGTTACTTTTAAGATCCCGTCTTTAAATGAGGCTTTTGCGTTGTCGCTTTCGACATTTTCTGGCAAGGTTAGAGTGCGCTGAAATTCACCACGTATGATTTCACGACGAAAATATTTACCTTCTTCCTTTTTATCTTCTTTAATAGTCGCGCGGATAGTAATCGTATGATTATTAACTGAAACATCTACATCTTCTTTTTTTACACCCGGCAATGCTGCATGCACCTCTACCTCATTATTGTGATCAACAATGTCGACTTTCGGAAAACCTCTTTCCAACCCTGCAGGGAAATTCCGACCAGATAAATGAGGCCATCGTTGAGAGAAAAAATCATCCAGTAAATTATCAAATTCGTCTGATGAAATCAGACGATCAGTTGATGAGGTGGGGATGACATCGGTGTTTTTTGTTGTCTCTTTTTCGTTATTTTTCATAGCATTCTCCAGTGATTATTCAAATAAAATAACTACAACTACACAGCCAAGAATGAGCAGTTTTTATTGCTATGCCCAGCGCTGTCTTCACACTTTGATATAAATTCGTACCCACCTTAAGCAAGTCATTAAGCCCATAACTTCGCTATGTTGTAGGTGTTGTGTTGTCACTATCCGTTATTAGTGACTATTGCAATCAAGCAGCTCACTCACGCTACGAAGGTCGTCATGCAAGGCATACGATGCTGTTGACTCTGTCTGCTGTTGAGGTGAATTATTTTTGCTTGAGGCCAGTTTGGCATCCGCTGTTGCCTGTTTCGCCAACTCATTAGCCAACTTGTAATCTTTCATATAGTAAAAATTTTTCATGTTAGGTTTTTTGGGTTGTAGTGACGCCACCTTAAGGCGTGGCTAGAAAATGTGGTTTCTTATGGATTGTTCCAATCTGAGCCGTCAAATTAGGCAGCGGTTTCATCTTGCAAGACAACTGCCTGTTACTTGGTGCTTTCAGGAGTTGGCTTTAAGTTGCACTCGCTTGGCGTCCCCACCCGTGTCACGTGCTTGACACATCGACAAATCAACTAACACTCCAAGTACCTTTATAAACCTAACGCTTAGAAAAATCGGTACGCTATCGTACATAACCACAAATGTTTTGTTCGCATGTGAATTCCGTATTGCCGATTGGTTATATAAAGCAATGGCCTTTGTGCATTTAAGGTGTTGCACAAACCATTGGATGAGCACACTTGACTTGAAATGATGATTTCGTAGCTCTAAATGATGCTATAGGATTTATGCTTTAAATTTGATTGATAAAACTCAGTGAAACCACGGCAATTATTCTGGATGATTACACAATGCTAAAGTGGCAACATTTTCAATGTTGGGTCAACCGGTACCCTGTTGAGTTTTACCGGGTGATTAACAAGGAGAAGGCCTTGGATAGTTTATTTTAGAATTTCTTTAACTCGGTTCATTGATATGATTGATTTTGATGTGAGGTAAAGCATGCTGTTTTTTACCAGCTCACTATCTAACTCAACGGTACCCGTCTCTGATAATGTGGATATTGCATTCTGGATGTAATCATCCTCGGCTTAAGCCGCTGTTGCATAGTGGCCTAAACTATTTATTCGCCAATTTCAAATAACGAATCTAGTTAACTGACAATCAAATTTGATTGATTTGCCGAAGCCAAAGTAGCTGCCTCTAGCTGGTATTCTCCTCCCTATACTGTCAATACAATAGAAACACTGGACTGACAATAATCATGCTGACAACCAATAAAAAATAGAGCACATTTACAGGTATAGAATCAAAAACATAATAAATGGTATTAGTAGATGGATAAAAAACGCTCACGAATTGACAAGAAAACAATAAACCGTCGGACATTCCTAAAAGGGCTTGGACTGATCCCGCTTATACCTTTATTACCGGCTTGCCAACAAGCAACAAAAGAGCTTCTTTCTTCTGAAAGCGATTTTTTTTCCATGATCAGTCCTATCAACAGAACGATTAATGATCACTCAGTTTTTTCAGGTGATGACTTTTCACGCCCTCATCATATTCTGTGGGATAAAAAGTCTTATATTGAATCTATCGGAGGATTAACAAAGCCGATTCGAAAAGAGGAGTTGGTGATAATTGGCGGCGGCATGAGTGGTTTGATGAGTGCTTACTTATTGCGCGACAAAAAACCAGTAATATTGGAACAGGCCAGCCGTTTTGGTGGCAATGCCAAAGGTGAAGCCTGGAAAGGATTGCAATACTCAATCGGCGCCGCCTATTTAATCAAGCCCGAGCAGGATTCAGGGCTATATAAACTCCTCAAAGACCTTGGCATTATCAATGATTGGACTTTAAAAAGAGGCGGTGAAGGCAATGTCGTTATTAATGGCAAATTGATCGAAAATTTCTGGTCTGGCAATTCTGAACCCAATCACAAAGCAACGTACAAAAGGCTCTATGATTATTTTATGTCGTTCATTACCGAAGACGGCAATACATTTCCTGAATACCCGACACAAGATGCCACTTTACGCCGATATATCAACAAACTTGACCAGGAAGATTTCAAAAGCCATTTAGAAAGAATGGCCGGTACCGCCCTTCCATCGCATCTAACCACATTGCTTGAACATTATTGCTATTCCTCATTCGGTGGGTCTTCTAAAGAAATATCCGCAGCGGCGGGCATTAATTTTTTTGCTGCAGAATTTTCGGATATCGCAGTGTTTCCGGGTGGTAATTCACATATAGCTGAAGCATTGTTAAAGCATTTATACCGAGCACTTCCGAATAATCATTTACTTCCTGGAAGCTTGGTCTTTGATGTTAAAAAAGAGCAAAACGGTGTATTGGTTAGTTACCTTGATGCGAACAATCAAGTTAAAAGCATTCTGGCTGATAAAGTGATAATGTCGTGCCCTAAATTTGTTGCAGAAAAACTCATAGACCAAATGCCTGCCGCAAAATTAGCGGCTATTGCCGAACTTGAATATCGGGCGTATGTAGTAGCCAATCTGCTCATCAATCGTCCGATCATAGAATCAGATTACGACCTGTATTGGTTAGGTTCCGGTAATGCGGATATCAATAAAGTAGCTGCTTATGCAAAAAAACGAGGAATTACCGATATCATCAATGCCAATTATTCTTCGCCCGATAGTGAGAAGACCGTGCTTAGTTTTTATCAGGCATTTCCTTATAATGGCGGACGAGCAGAACTGTATTCCCAAGACGCCTATGCGGATATGAAAACGAGAATTTCCGCACAATTAAAAAATGAGGTTTACCCCTATTACCAACTGACAGAACAAGAAATACAGAGTTTACGATTAACCCGGTGGGGTCATCCTCTTCCTTTGGCTGCCGTAGGTTTATTAGATAGAGGCATTGTCGATACGCTAAGTGCTCCTATTGATGACAGTATTTACTTTATCGAACAGGATAACTGGGCTTTACCCGCCATTGAAACAGTTGCGGCCGAAGCCATTTATTGGAGTTCGCTGATTCGTTAATCAAACCTTATCGATCTGGAGCCATATGGGGAAGAATTAGCATACCAATTGACGATCCAAAAAGTGAGTTTTCAATAGCAGCCGTTCATCAATGTTATTTTTTGCTTTTAAAGCAAATGGGGGGGCGACCCATAAGCGAGTGCGCCAGGATAAGCTGGCAAAGGATAGGAGGCGCAAGTGCGTCAACTGGTCGAGCATTACGCCAGGATCAATGAAGTCAGCTTGGGGCGGAAAGGACCCGGCCGTAGAGGCAGCATCGAAAAATACATCATGGTAGATAGAAATCATATTCAGGAAACTATCAAGCTATTGGAAAAGGTCAGTCATTCCAACATTCACGATTTGATTGAAGCTAAAAATGTTGTCCATAGGACCTTACGGTTGCTTGGCACGGAAACGCTTGACACATCCTTCGCGGCAATCATTGAATCCTTGCCGGCATTGGCCAAAGCTTGGACAAAAAGAGCTGGCGGTGGCTATCCGAAATGGCACATTACTGCTGAAAAACCAAAGCGTTGGCGTAATCAAAGATATTTTCACGCATTTATTCAGGAATTGCGTCGACCA
>Ga0066403_1000075_pt1 | contig 10412 bp, 7 predicted proteins | sample LakWasMeta3_LOW4_2_FD_59490 | JGI IMG/M metagenome (GOLD analysis project Ga0066403, IMG submission 59490) | Freshwater sediment methanotrophic microbial communities from Lake Washington under simulated oxygen tension - Sediment Metagenome 3_LOW4 | ecosystem: Environmental > Aquatic > Freshwater...
CGAAAGGGGCAACTTTTCGAGGAAAATATTCCGGCTTATAAGCAGTTTATGGCGTTAGCAAGATAATTTTGCCCGCAGATAGGTGCGGGTTGCAGCCTTCTGAATATTTGCGACACAACCGTTTGCCACGCACTAACATCTTTTATTAATCAACTTCCCAGGTCAGTCAAAAACGGCAAGCAAGGGATTGCCACGTTGTTCTGGATTCCCTGTTAATTCCCTGATATAAATTTTTCAAGAAATTGTCGGCAAGCTGTATCCAGCATGAATACAGGGGTTTGGCCAGAAAAGAGGTTGTTGGTTGGCTATAAATTGTCAAATTTCCCTGTTAACGGGAAAATAATGTGAGACAAACGAGGTCGTGACTCACAGCTCCGCCACTAATCTATAACTTATTGTTTAATAGGTTATAGAGTCCATAGCAGCCCGCCAGTCGTGGGCTTCATTTAAACCCATATTTTCTACGCTCCGTTAATTCCGAATTTATCCTGATTTTTTGTCGCCATTCTCTGTTGGCTGCATCGTCGCTAGCTTTCGGCTGCAGCAATTTCCCCAACGCTTTTAGCCTAGCCAGAGGTTAACCGCTCGAGCCAATCATAGGCTTTGGCAATTAGGTTGATCAGGCGTGCTTCGCGCAATTGCTGCCGAGCTTGATTAGGTCCCTGAATCAGCAACCGCATCGCAAAACCACAGCGTTTCATCTGCATCGGAATTGTCAGCATCACGGCAGGGTAAGCGGAATCCCTTTCTATACTTGAATCCCTCTCATTAGCCAGCAATTCATCAATGTACAATGCGATCGTTACCAAACTAAGTATTTGTACTAATATCTTTTTCCCAAATTTTGATATGTAATAACCATGGCATTTAGTCATTGTTACGTTGACGGTTTTGTAAATAGGAGAATCATACCGAACTTAAAAACTGTTTTGGTTTTTTAAACGTAAATAGCTTCTATTTTTTTACACTGTTAACGTCGATTTTTCCGATTAATTAAGGCAGTAGGTGCTTTAATAAAAATAATATAGCAATGATTGCTGGTCAAATTAGACGCTCTCTTCTGGTTAAAATTGGTAAATCTTCTACGCTATTTAACAGGCTTTGACGGGTTTTCTGATTTTTGAGAGTTGGTCTGACTTGATGGATTTCATTTTGAGAGGGCTTGAGTTAAGATCCGAAGCTGGATTCCAGACGGATACAAACTAATCCCCAAATTTACTATTACTGCTGCAAAGTACTATTTAGGAGGAAGCATAAATGTCTGAATATGATGATAAATATGGTCCGTACCCCATGCGCATCCAAGTAATGCCTGGATCCGAAGCAGAGCATCACTATTACCGGTCCGCATCGCGGTACAGCGACGAGAGCATTGAGCGAGAGGCCCTGGCACCCGGCGTCACTGCGTCACCGCAGGATGATCTGGTCTTTCGCGGTGGCAAGGTTGTTCCTCAAATGGGCTTCCAAAACGTCTATCTGGGGCGTTCCAGCGATTTTGCACCAGGGGATGTGGAGTCCATTGATGATGCCATCATGCGCGTGATACGTGATGAGCAACTCAAAAACATTATCCAGCAGTATTTTCCCGGTAAGACGCTGTCCTATAATGTGGCGGAGTCGGTCATTCTAGAGGAAGCCAGGCCTAACGAGATGGAGGAGGCAGATGTCCAGAACAAAATTGTCGAGCTGTTCGATCGTAATCTCATCTTGGCCACTGACCAGGACCGTACTTGCTTCAACCTGATTCTTCCGCCGGAGACGATCCTTAAACTGGACGGCTCCAGCTCGCTTGCCGGGTTGGGCGGCTACCACGGCTCAGTGCACTTCTTCCGTGGAGGCCAGAGCCGAACGCTCTACTACTCGGCCAATGTCTACTCCGCGATCCGCGCGGGTCGGCGGAATGGCATCCCGTTCTTCAGCGATCCGTGGAAAAACGTGGTATGCACGCTATACCACGAGCTGATCGAGTTCCAGACGGATGCAGACGTCGGTGACGCCATCCGCCAAAATGATCGGCGCTTCATCGGATGGAACTCCAATCGTGGTCAGGAAATCGGCGATCAACCCATTTCGGCCAACTCCCTGGACAGAGTTTTCAAAGAAGTGCTTACGCTCCCCGGCCCACGCGCTACCCCCGTCCAATTTATGTACTCCAATGCGGTGCACGGTGCGGCGGGGCCTGATGAAAAGCTACCACTGGAATTGCAAATCAACGGGCCCGCGATCCAAGGAGAAATTAGCGCTGCTGACGAGCGTGACCGCTATACGTTTAGAGTGACGACTGCAGGGACGTATGCGATTGAAACCTCCGGGAGAACAGATACTTTCTTGAGTCTTTTCGGTCCGGAGAGTGAGACAAGGCTTATTGCTGAAGATGATGACAGTGGGCCAGGGACATTGTCATTACTGGTCAAAGATTTGGCAGTTGGTCAGTATTTTGTACGGGTCCGGCATTTTAGTCCGGCAAGGACGGGACCCTATGGAATCTCGGTACGGTCAAACGGCAATTCCTGACCAGTCTGGTTATTAGTCAACAAATACGGGGAACCTGTTCCCCCGTATTTGTTGAAGTTAATCTATCCAGCTTTTGGAATCAACCTTGTAATGATAGCCGCAAACGTAATAACGCCGGAATATTGGTAAAAATAAGTACCATAGAGACTACTCTTTCTTGTCTTATGCGTTTACTCAGCTTATGCTAAATTGGTCCTTGCCATAACAATGATGCCATTTTTTGGAATATTGATTGTTATTGAACCTTGATTTGAGTTGGGATTATTCCCGTAGTTTCCTACACCATCTCCACCAAATTCTTGACCATCGCTATTGAAAATTTGACTCCAATGACCCGTTTCTCCATTGGTATTAACGACATAATTATACATATCATTTCCATGATAGTTTCCAGCAACGATCAGAACGTCCGCATTCCATTTTCTTTTAAAAGCAAACCAGCCGTCTGCTGGATAATGTAACCAAGTAAAAGCGTTGCCGGACTGCATTAAAGGATTATATGTTTTTTTAATTTCAATCAATCTTAGAAACAAATTTTTAAATGCAGGCCCAGGTTCAGATTTCTCTAATCCCCAATCCAGGATATTTTCAAAGCGTGAATCGTTAAATGCCCCTTCCATAACAAATTCATCACCCATAAAAAACATAGGAATACCGGGTACAAAAAAGCTCAACGAGTACATCATTCTAGCTTTTTTCTTTGACCAATAGTCGCCACGCCAGCCATTGAATTCACTAACAGGATAGAATTTCTGGGGACTATTATTTCCATCCCACCAGCATTCATCATGATTGTTAGCATAAATAATCCGATTGTAGGGTTTATCGTAATTTCCACCATTAATTGCCGTAGCCAAATCGTTTTCCCTACCGTCGGCGAAAGGCCAAAGGACATCTTGCAGACGTCTTCTAAAATTAAACCAATGTGCATCAAAATTTACGTAACCGATCATCCATTGAGCGCTTTCATCAGCACCGGGTTCATTCCAATGTTCACAGATGAGAATTTTAGTTGGATAGGCCTGTTTTAACTGCCATGCAATGGCTCTTAATACCTCTATTCCACTGTTTTGACCGGAACTTTGGTTTTTATTGATAATCTGCGAAGTAAAATCGAATCGCAAACCGTCAAAATGCAGCTCCTTTAAATAATAGTGGCAACTATCTTCAATATATTTTTGCACTTCATACTTTGCCCAATCAGGAGCCTCTCCAAAGGTGCCTCCTGCTTGATTATAGGCTTGCTCGCCACTGAAATAGATATTTTGAGTTACCGAGTCATAGTTCCACAATGGCCCGGAATCACCAACCTGACCGATATGATTGAAGACCACATCGGCGATAACAGCGATATTTCGCAAATGAGCTTCATTGATAAAGGCTTTAAGCTCATCATATGAACTGCCGTTGCCGTTCACACTGCCGTAAGACGCTTCGATAGCAAAAAAACTGACCGAACTATAACCGAGAAAATCATCGCCATTATATTCATTGACTGGCAGCAACTCTATGGTATTAACACCCAGAGATTGCAGATAATCCAACTTGTTTTTTAACTGTCTAAAATCGCCTTTCCGCTTATTATCCCATTCAAAATGATAGTTATTGCCGTTTGGATCTTTCCAGTCCGCATCACCCCTGCCAACATAAGCACCTTGAAAAATCTGATTAATCACCATAGTGTCGAAGGTTGGCGGCACGAAGTGACCATCGCTCCATTGAAACTTTTCAGGATCTTTATAAATAGAATATGACACACTATTGTGCAATGCTCTTGCATAAGGATCGATTCGGTATCGAACATCAGCATTCTGAAAAGTTATTTTGAACCAATAGCCATCTCCATCCTTTAAAGGGAAATGTATGTCCATTGGCAGTTCCCAATATCCGCTTATAGGAACATTCTTGTAAGTAATAGTTGTTTTAACCATGTTAATTGGCGGTATAAATGATGATTTATCATCACCTTTAACTAATTCTACACTTACAGCATTTGGCGCCCATACTTTTAATCTGCTCATACAAATTCTCTTTAATATTAAAAAGTGGATTATTGGGTGAGATTCTGGCTGTCGCGCTCGATGAGTGAAACGTCTCATGCTCAAAATTCGCCCAGTCTCTAGGCATGTTTCCCCTATTCGTTATCTCAAACCGACGCCCTTTCGCGCCCATCGCACTGTTACCACTTAGTCTGCAAGAAGGCAGACTAAACCAATGGACAATGGATACCGGTTCATGTCAACTAGTATGTGCAGATAACCCATCCGTAATCAAGACACGATCTGCTTACAACGTTAGATACTAAAGCCTGGATGGATATGATTGCTGGATGAATTCGTTCCCATAGATCTTCGCTAGGTGATTTAGCTGCGCAGCATACTGATTAAGGTATAGCTAAAACCACAGTTGGTCTGTCGAAATTCGAGTTTCATCGGTTTACTTCAAACCAAACACCTTCAATTGGCTACCGATAACTTTGTCGTGCCCTTCGACCCGGTAGATCATGACATAAACCTTACCATTAGCAACAACCGGAGGGATCATACGAGACATTGTGCCAAGCCCTCCGTGACAACCACCAACGTTGCCCGTTGAATAAAGGCGCTTAAGCTGCTTGTTGCCGGGAAGTATAGTTGTGGCATCGTAGGCAATTAGTTCGCCCTCGGCAAAGCCTTTGTTTGCATCACCACATTTCGCATAAACGGCCCAAACTATGGCCGTATCGAAATCAATGGCGGTATCGGGAGCGCCTTGCAACGTGGATGGCATGCCGGAAACCATCAACAAGCCGCCTGGCATCCCGCCTGGCGCACCAAGGCCAGCGGAAGCCAGTTCATTTCCCTCCGCACGGAACTGCGGACGTTGGTCGCGTGTTGTTGAGAAATCGTACGCCTTGAGGGTCGCATTCTCGCCCCATACATACACAATGCCACCGGTGGCATCTTTCTGGGCGAGGGCAAGGGCATGAATGTGATGCATCCTGCCGTTCTCGGGACCACCTTCAACAAAGCAGGGCGCAAACCATTTATCACTATCTACACAGGGAATGCTGCGGTTAAGTTCGTTTGCCCGCAGCCAGCTTTGCTTGGTCTCACCTTCCTTATCGCCGCTGAAATAGGAAGCTACCAAGGGTGGCTGAAACATGAGTTTGTTGAAGCGTTCGTTATGCCCCAGATCGTTTTTATCCAACGCATAAATAATACCGTCTTTGGTCCCCTGCAACAGAACATCCGATCCTGGAATTAGCATGGGGCCGGAAGGGCCGAAATCCCAATCGGTGCCCGCTATTAAACTAAACGGGCCGGGTGGCGGTGATGCACGACCACACGAAACCTCGCTGGTGATATTCGGTGAAAGACAATCCGCCCCCGGGATCTTCTTCTCATCGAGAAACGCTTTATACCAGTCCACCTTTTTCAGTTCAGGGTGCTTGCCGGACTGACTGGGCAGGTATTGCAACTTAATCATGCTCTCCGTAAGGTCGGCGCCGCCATTATTGGATGTGCCATTCGATGTTGCGACGTAGATCATGTCGCCTTCTGTCACTGGCGCACCGCCCGCTTGCCAAATACCGCCTCCCCAGGAATCAGAGGCTGTCGTGCAGAAAATCGCCGGGTCCCGGGAGAATCCATCCTGTTCCAGCAGGCCACGCGTGTCGTATGCAATCACGAAACCATGCGGATTATTCCGCTTATCGTCGTTAGGATGCTCCCCATTTGCAGCAAAGGCGAGCACCAGGCCATGATTACCAGTCAGCGCCAGACCAGCGCGCAGTTTCGGGTAGGTGTATTGTTTGCCTTGAGGGCTGACTGCATTGGCATCGTTAAACAGGCAGCGGTTACCTTCTTGAGATTGACCAAAGATACGTACAGGTTCGATTATTTTGGTACCGATTTTTTTTTCTTTACCGGTATTGGGGTCGAGAATAAACACTTTATAGTCGCGAAAACGGTCATCACCTTTATTTTTTTGCACCCATGCGGCAACGAACAGGGTGTTGGTGGATGGATCAATGATCGGAGTTGCCGAAATCCCCCAATCAGGAGTATGACGCCACAAGTCCATATCTTGGCTTCCATCCTTTTTCACTGTATTGATTGGTGGGCCAAGCTCTTCCTCATAAATCCTTTTATTGGTAGTTGCATTAATGCCGATCACCTTATTTTTCATGGTTGTGATAATCACCAAATCATCGCCGTTGGCTCCCTTTTCGATTACAAGTGGCTGTGTTTCTACTTTTGCGTCGAAATCATGACCGTTAGGATGAATCAAACCAAAGTTATTGGCGTTTACATTCTGTTTATTGAGCGTGGATTCGTGATTGTTAGCGGCGGTTCGAAAATTATTGCCCGCTCTTTCGTTTATGCTAGCAGCATGGGCTGCAACTGGAATGATGAGAGAAAAAAATAGGCCACTAAAGAATCCAGTAGTTGATAATTTCATATCGAGAGTCCTAAATGAGTGAATACAGGCGATCAAGCATTAACTTAGGCTTAATCGCCTTAACAATACAAGGTAAAACTAATTAAGATTCACCGCTTTACCGGTGGATATTAAGTAAAACTAAAGCGATCCCCTAGGAGCTTGTCCGAGAACTAACATTTAACTCATTCGCCTACTATATATAGTGCCTTGAAAGAATTAAAAGCACTGCATATTGATAGTTACTGACAAGCATGTTAGTTCTCGGAAGGCCTCCTAGTTAAATGCATGGCTACAAGTTGGCTCTGGACGCCAAACAAATGAAAATCATCGGGTACAAGTCCAATTATGCTATCGGCAACATGGTTACCCTATCACTATAACGTTAAATAATTATGCAAATCCAAAACTGTCCGCTCAAGCATTATTGGTATCCGCAAACTTGAGCAGGTTTCTGAAGATGATATTTTCTCCCCTCAACATTGGTTTCCAGTTTTCTGGTGCCGCATTGACATAAGATTCATCATCTGAGTCTAGCAAGCCATAAAAAACCTCGGCGATTATGCGTCCACCGACTCCGCGCAGTTGTGTGCTTACCCCAAAGGGATCATTCAATAAAAAGCTTTCCTCAAAACCATCAAGTTGATTCCTGCTATCAATTTCATCAACTAGCGGAGCTTGTGCTTCCGCCAGGATATAGAACCAAAGCGGGGTGTCTTCGAGTAGTTCATCAGGAATTTTTACAAATTTAAAGAATGTCTTGTCATCCTTCTTGAAAGCCTCACGTGTCACCAAATGCCGTTCTTCGATAGGAAAGAAGTTGTATCCACTACTCCAAAGCAGTGCGGCGAATACTTGGCCACTTTGGATTTTATAAGCATTGCCGCGCAGCAGATTGAGCAAGGCTAGAGAGGGTCGTGGAGGCATTACAACATCATCGGGGAGCGGACCAACCTGGGCGATCGCTTCCTGAGTCGTCTCCTCGCCGGCAACTTCCTTCCTGGGCAGAACGGCTAATGGATCAACCAGCGTTGTGTCAATTTTGTAGGCGAATTGCAAGCGCTCCCTTCCATTTGGGGTCTCGTCAGCCGCCGCCTCGCGAGACTCAAACGGAAGTACTCCCGGCAAGGTTTCAGGAAAAAACCGCCCCCAAGAGTCTATCACCTGATTATTGGTTACTGGATCAAAGCCCAGCAGGCTATCGGCACCAGCGGTTTGTGTTGGATCATTACTAGAAGGGAAAATGTTGAACCTGTTGTCAAGCCCCAAATTCATGCGATAGCCGGTTCTTACCGCTGAATGACCAAAACGGTAGGCGGCCGCAACAAATTCTCGCGGCAAGGTGCCACGTTTATCTTCTGTATAGAGCAGATAATTATCCTTGCGATCTTCAGAATCGTTGCCTTTCAGATCCTCCAGTACCTCAGCGGTGATAATACGTGGTAGAAAATCCTCAACGATAATCTTTTGATAAGCCCAGCGCACTTCATTTCGGGCAGACTCAAACAGCTTATTCGGGGTATTCCAGCACTCTGGATCTTGCTGATTTAGCTCGTCAATCACGGCATTGTGATACTTGACGAAGGCCAGCTGGATTTGACTGACGATGGAATTTTCATCGTTGCGTTTGTCACCAATAATCGCGCGTCCTTGTGGATTGCGTAACAGATCTTGCCCAGCGGGATCCCTTGGCCCTGGCGATGATGGATCATTCCTAAACAATAGTTTTTCCCCATCATACATAAAAGGTTGCGCAGCTGGCCCATCGCCGTAAAGGCAATCGAGATCAAAGCGTGGTGTCCGCAGATTTGTCGGCACTGCACCGTTGGTGGGATTAAGGGAGGATGTACTGTCGAAGGTCAGGTCGTGGTCGATAAACTGACCCAGATAGGTATAGCCGGCCGGTACCAGAATATTTTCTTCAGGATCAGGGCCATCTTTAACGGTATCGACTTCGCCTTTCATGCGTTGCGCTAGTTCTGCGAGGTCTTTAGGGTTGTAGCATTTTTTACGTAACGGCAAAAGCGATGTGAAGTTTTGTTCGCGTTTACCGACGTTACCATGACTTAACTCACTCATTTAAATCTCCTAAATTAAAATTATAATATTTCGAACTAAATGTACGAAACGGGCTACACATTTAAAGTGGCATAAAAAATAAGGTTAATCATTCGTGGTGAATTTATTGAACCATGAGAGGATTGATATTCCTAACTTCCACACAAACCCGGGGTCGCTAAAAAAAGAATATACCTCCTTAAGTAGGCACCCTACAATAGGTATAAATACCTATACACACTAACTCGAAATATCCGTTGCTAGTATTCCAAATGCTCGTACACGATTTTAAACATGTTATTAGTGCCCAAAGTTTACTGCCCCCTCAATGACCGCTAATGTTGAGCACACGTGTTCGCATTTGCAAGGGGCAATCGGGTAACTGGCTGTTCTACCTTAGTTCACATCATTGCTGGAATTAAAGGAGTCCTCTTTGCCACATCCAGCCCAAGATGGCCTCGCACTGATCCCAAGGGATGCGGTTCGACTACTTACCAAGAATATCAACAACGCGTTGGGGTTGGCGGACAGATTCCGCAAGTTCCGCAACAGGAACTTCATGGACAAAAGCGACGGGGCTATCCCAATGCGACGCTATCAGCGCAGACGCGCTTTCGATATAGTTGTTTCTAAGAACGCCGGTTTCAACGATACGGACACAGTCGGCGAGTCGAACATTTGAGTGCGGATAGAGTTCGGCTAACGGCAGAGCAACACTGGCGACATGCGGGTGTGGATCAAGCTGGTTCATGGCACGACGTTTCCAGAAGAGCGTGTCGTAGTATGACTGTTGGAGGGCGTAAGATCCGGTGGCGAGTTGATGGTGCCTGATGATCATTTCGGACTGGCGAGTGGTAGTACTCAATGGCAAGATCCGAGCTCGCTGGACGATGCAACAAGGTATTGATAACGGCCGCCGCGCCCACGGCTGTACCCATTGCGGTTTGGACGCCTTGCGAAAAAAGCGGATCGATCGAGAACGACGCCTCGCCGACCTGCTCTTTTGAGGCATAGGATGTGGCATCACAGCAAAGCACCGGCTGAACGAGTCGCGCATCAAGACAATCACGGAGCAAAGAAGATCCTGCGAGTAATGATCGGTAAAGCGCTTCGAGCCCATTGCGGCCCGCCGCCTTATAACGATCCGGGTCGAAAAAGACGATGGCGTTAAACGTTCCATCCGGCAAAGGTGCTCCCCAATACCAGCACTCTGGACCATCTTCCACTCGTGTTTCGGTGCCATTAAACGGCACTTCACTCCAGTACGCAAACGCAGCAAGAGTCACCGCTATCTCATCTCATTATAAACTCACTGCGAGGGATAGTCAGATGGTTCCGGGCCGCCAGATTGAGGCGGTGCTGGCATATCTGGAGGCGGAGGTGAATGCCATTCCTGACGTGTCTCGTACATTAATTCC
>Ga0066403_1000076_pt1 | contig 10202 bp, 8 predicted proteins | sample LakWasMeta3_LOW4_2_FD_59490 | JGI IMG/M metagenome (GOLD analysis project Ga0066403, IMG submission 59490) | Freshwater sediment methanotrophic microbial communities from Lake Washington under simulated oxygen tension - Sediment Metagenome 3_LOW4 | ecosystem: Environmental > Aquatic > Freshwater...
CGTTGGATCAACCGATAAACCAGAAATGCAAAAGCAGATGCTACCACTAAACTAAAAACAAAAGTCGAAAGGTTATCAAGTGCGAAAGCACCTTGAGTTGCCTGAAGGAACAATTTCAAAGAGTTTCCGGCAGATTCTGCGGACGCCGGTGCTCTCCCTGCCAGTGGGTCATGATAAGTGAGTATTTTGTCAATGATGGCAGCCAAATATTGAGAGCCAATTATGACTGCCATTAAAGCAAACAACCGATTCTTAATGTGCGAAGTTCCGATCTGATTGTAGATAACCGATATTGCCAGCACGCAGGCGACGAACACAGGCAATGCAAAACATATAAAAAAAATTGCTGTTGAAACTTTGGCAAGAACCCCGGCAGCAATAATTGATAACGCAGTAATTAGCTTGGGATGCTCCAAAAAGTCTAGAATTAACCCCAGAGAAAGCAAAGAAAATAAAAGGGCTGGAAGGTGGTTGTTGGTAGTATTAAAAAAGAGCCACATTCCAGAACGAGAGGCGACTAGCGAAGAGAAAGCAACCAATAGAATGATCAATGCCCGGGCATTGACTGATAGTTGGGGACGTATCTTGCGCGCAAGCCAAAGGGCAAGCATAACTAGCATAAATGCCTGACAAGCAGTTACGAAAAAAATATGTAACGCCGCCGATGGCAAAATTGCATACCCGAGAAAATATAATAGCATATCCGGCACGTAAGCTGGCGCGGGAGATAATCTCCAGTCCTTCCAAGCTCCGCCATATACAAACAAATCATCCGCTAAATCCTCTAGGAAAAGCGAATCACTGTGTAAATTCACTCTAAAATACAGTAGCCCGGTTGCTAAAATTAGGGTGAGCCAAGAACTCCATATGCGCAGCCTATATGAGTCATTCATTTCTGAAACACCACTTCTGATTCGTAAATAAAACCATCTGGTCTTCCGCTTTTGTTCGGCTCGAATACTTTTTCTCCCCGAACTAAATATTCGAAGAATAAACATAGAATAATCAGGGCTTGTCTTACTACTTTTGCATTGCTTATCTGATCCTCTTCTCGCCAAGTAATTGGAACATATTTCACCTTCGCTTTCTTGTTAAATGCATACAAAAGAACGTGAGCATCAAAAGTTAAGTTGTCCGGAAATTTTAGGAAAAACTTACTACGGAAGAAATCCACTTTAAAGCAGTTAATCCCGGCAATAAGATCATCTACACGACGGTGATTGATTAAGGAACATGCAATATTGAGCACTCTATTGCCTAAAATGCGGATTAATGAATAACCCTGCAAGTCTGATTCAGGGTGAAAACGTGCTCCAATAACAAGATCATTATCGCGATGTGTACCTGACTCCAACATGGGAATAAAATCTCTAATATCCGCCTGATCATCTCCATGCAGAGTAATCATGTAATCATAACCATGTTCTATTGCATAAAGAAAAGCACGCTTGATTGATCCTCCAAGATTATAGTTTTGTATATTGCGTAAAAGAGTCACTCGAATACCGATTTCTTCCAAGGAGGTTTTGGCAGCATTAATAGTCTGATCACTACTGCGATTATCAATAATGACAATTTCCTGAACAAACCTTTGAACTTCTGAATCTATTTTTGCCAAAACCCGCGGCAATTGCTTTTCGCAATTATAAGCTGGTATAAAAATCATAATTTGGTCTGTCATAACATGCCTTTAGTAAGAATCAGTCGAGAAAATAAAAAATTAACTATAAATGAAAAAGGTAAGGACAATAACTTACAAACAATAATAGGCAAAGTACTGTTATCAACTGCATAACTAATTAATATCGAGAAAGCGGTTATTGAGCAAACATACCATCCAGTAAATAAGGCAAATCCTAAAGAAGATACTGCTACCCTGAAAGTGTATCGAGTTACCAGCAAGTAGGTTGTGAGTATGGCCAAACTAGAGCTGATAAAATTAGAGATAAATACTGATAATCCAAATAGAATGACACTTTGAAAAACTATTAAATCGATTGATACCCCTGCCAGCGATCCAAAAAAGAAACTAATAACCTGTCGTATTACTTTTCTGATACAAATAGAAAATTTTCGCATTACTCGTATTTTAAACTTGTCGTGGCAAATCGGAAATCATCATTAACGATCGAGTCCCAATGAATTACTAGTTTTACTCTTCCATCCATATTAATAAGGCCAGGCGGGACATCAAGTGAATGGATGATCGGTTGAGACCAGTTCATGATTATGGCTTACATCTCAGGCATTCTTACCCCATTGATAGTGATTATGCCGCCCAAACATGATCTAGCTCCAAATTTCACTATCTATTACTTATCAGATGTTTTTTCGGGTTGCGCAGTAATGATCTTTTTGATGAGACCGGCACTTTCTTTCCAGGTAAGCCAAGGCATTTCATCTGGTTGTGGTGCTTTATCCTCAGTGCGGAGTATAAGCCAATGTTTAACTGCATCTGCGAGAACTCGCGGCTCTAGCCCATTGAAGTAATAGGCATGCCCGCCTGCCACCTCGCGGAACACAGGTATATCCCTCGCAATAATTGGTTTTTTATGCTGTGCAGCTTCTATCAGCGGCAAGCCAAAACCTTCACCTTCCGATGGCGACATCAAGCAGGTACTAGCCGCATAAACTTTTTCCAGATATTCATCGCTGATGCCTTCCAGCCAAAAAAGGCGCCGGTTCAACTCGGGATGCTGTCTGAGCTTATCAACCAACTGTTCGACTAACCACCCCTTCTTGCCAACAATTACCAAATTGACATTGAGACTTTGCGCCCAAAGAAGCTCAAAAGCAGCAAGTGTTTGGGCGTGACCTTTACGCGGCTCGACCGTACCTACCATCAAAAAACTAGGGATTGCATTGAGAGCAGCAAGTATTGTGCGCGCATTGTCCGGCATACCTTTGCTTGGAACGCTGTTTTCAACATCCGCTCCTAAATGAAAGCTGCTCACAGTTGGGCCAGATAGTCGTTGCGGCGGATTCTGTTTAAGCCATGCACGAACCTCTTCGGCCACTGCCTCCGAGATGCAGATCAATCCTGTTGCTACTACTGAAATACTTCGCAACCAGGCATCGAATATCCCACTAGTACCTTCTGGCCACCATTCTGGATGTTGCACCAACAGAATGTCGTAAACGATGAAATACAGTTTGATGCCACGGCACTGTAAGCGCATATGAAAATCGTGTACTGCTGCAGTCAAATGTGCATTCAAGTCGAGTGCTAAGTAGATATCGTCTTGGCAAAAATCGACGATCTCATCTGTCAACTCTTGAGATGGTGCGTCAGAGAAAGTCGCCGTAAATGCGTTCGCATATTTATAACGGATACCATCGAAATAAATTGGGCGTACGTCAGTGCCTTGCGGTGGATTTTCAATGAACGCCTGTAACAAACTGCGCACAACGCGTTGAATACCCGACTTGGCATCGCCGTGAACAATCACAGAGATATCGAGAAATAACTGCTTATTGGTGGAGCGCTTGGTGTTAAAAGCTATGCATTCCGCGACGCGAATAAGGTCGGTATCTGTGGGCTTGGCAACAGTATTAATTTCGGCGATGGATTGTGTTAGCTCGGCAATGGCTTTTAATTCTTCTGTTGAAGTCATAACCGCAAACTTATTTTGTACAAATTTTTCAAACGCATCGATAACCCGTTTGGCAGACGCATCCCATGTAAATTTCTTCGCTTGACTTAACCCATGAACGATTAACTTATCACGGAACGACTTATCGCAAAGTGCCTGCGCCATTTTTGCAGCCATGTTTTCCGGTAAAAGTGGATCGAAGAGCGCTTCGGACAAGCCAATCACTTCGGGTATGCTGGTGACATTAGAGCCAATGACTGGCGTGCCACAAGCCATAGCTTCCAATACGGGCAGACCAAAACCTTCGTGTTTTGATGGAAACACAAATAGCGTTGCCATATTATAAAACTCAACCAACTCTTCGTCTGACATGTAGCCCGTTATGACGAGTTCATCCTTTGCGAGTCCGGTTTGCTTGGCCAGCTTTTGCAAGTAGCCATGCCTATCCGCATCTATGTTGCCGACAATGACAAGTTGGTGGTCAGCCCGCAACGCTGACGAAAGCATGGAATAAGCACTGAACAAGCCCTCAAAATTTTTGCGACAATCAAAACCACCGGGGGCGTACATGACCATGTTGCGCTCAATCCCATAGTGGCTTCGCAGCTGATTGATTCGCGCTGTAATCAACTTAATGGGACGAAATTGCCCATCAGCCGCAGCTGAAATATTAACAATTTGGCTTGGCGGCAATTGCAATACATCTATCGCCTCAGTTCGCGATGCTTCAGAAATCGCGAGCAGCAAGCCGGCATTTTTAAGAGAGCGCACCTTACTGAAGTAGTAATTCCGTTGTGTGTCATTGACCAGGTAGTCCCGTTGATTAAGTAGCGGAATCAGGTCGTACAAGGTAACTGCCGTACGCAGTCCTGTAGCAAACGCACCAACAGACGTAACCGCATCATGGTTATATCCCTCGTAAAGGCTGGAGATATGAACCACATCCGGTTTTAATTGTTGCAAGAAATGCTCTCGGATTTTTTCGGCAGAGCGTATACGCCACTCGTTAGTATGCTCAACCTCTGCGACAGGAGCGGGGACCTCAAATACACGGATTCGCTCCGGCGGAATCAGCCCATCAAAGGCATGGCGAATACTAAGAATACTCTCCGGAAATGCTGCGTTCAAAGCCAGCCAAATTTCATGCTCCCCCGCATTACGCGCCATTGCTAAGGCAAGCGATAACGAATAACGCCCGATGCCACGGTATCGGCTTGCGCTTTGTGCACCTTGCAAATCAATTACTATCCTCATTTATTGCTCTCCTTGCTATGATTTTCTATGGCCGCTTTAAGATCAGCATAGATACTATGTGCGCGTGGAGTCATATGCGTCAAATCATTGTCTATCTCGGCATATGCAACGCTAATATTTTGATCAACACTAAGTTTGAAATCCTTCGCTTCCAAGGCTATACCACGCAATCTTGCGAAACGACTCAGATGGGCTTCCAGTCCAGGATGTTTTCTTAATTTAGCTAATGCCCAGACTTTGAGTTTTGGGCGTTTAAGAATGAAGTGAATCAAACCAGCCAGCATCAATTTAAAGGGAAACTTGACTGCAAACCATAATCCTTTAGGAATAGCGAGAATGCAGTTAATGATTTTATTGACTGCCAGAGACAATAAGCGCAGTGGTTTAGTGATGCTCCAGGAGCGGCTTGCGTAGAGAGTTTTGAGTTCTTGATTCAAGCTATCGGCTATTGACCACCAGTGGTGGGATGAGTTGTTAAGCTCTTGGACTTTGGCACTAACAGCGTTTAATTCGCTTTGAAGCCATTGGGTATGGGTTTGTAATTGCGTGTTGAGTTCGTTAACTGCATTAAACTCGGCGGCAAGATTTATTGTTTTCTGCTGCTCCGCCGCAAGCACAGCCTCTAATTGACCGTTCCTCTTACTGAGTTCCTCGATCTTTTGCTGGGCTACATCCCATTCGTTTTGTAGCAATTGGACATTGCTCTTACGGCGTTCACCAATAATTTGTAAGTGGGTGCTCTGTTCGTTTATTTGACTGAGTTCGGCGGCAAGGTTTATTGTTTTCTGCTGCTCCGCCGCAAGCACCGCCTCTAATTGACCGTTCCTCTTACTGAGTTCCTCGATCTTTTGCTGAGCTCCATCCCATTCGCTTTGTAGCCATTGGGCGTGGGCTTGCACTTGCTGTTGCTGCAACTGAAGGTGGCGGGTAGTGGCTATTTGCACATCCACAGCTTCTTCGATTGCTTGCATCCAGCGCGGCAATGAATCATCAGTGTGCAAAGCACAGCTTTCTTCAACGTGTTCTATTTCCATGAACAGTTCATGCAGCAGTTTGAAGCTCCATTGTGCCGACGGGCGCGACCAGAATGACAATGCCCATTCACGATAAGGATGCGCCAACCTATAAGGACTGATAGCGGCGGCACGCAAAGGTGACGGCGACTCGACTACTCCAGTTGTGATTTCATGCACAAAGATCAAAAAGCCCAAGAAAATGTCATGGGGCCATACGCAGTCTTTGCTATCTTTAACTATGGCTCCATAATCAATCAGCAAGGCATGGCCGTCAGAACCGACGAGCACATTCCAGGCGCGAACATCATTGTGATAGAGACCTGCGGCTTCTAGTGTTGCCAGCTGACTCAGTATATCGCCCAATACTAGCCTGGCGTCATAGTGATTACCAGCCCTCATGATGTCGATCAACAACTCACCAGGCAATTTCGTGCGGACCAGCCACACTTCGCGTTCATGCTGACCTTGCAGTACCAGCTGGGCACTATTAAAACCTGGTGGTGAAGCTAGCAAAAAGGCAACCTCATTTCGATATTCTTGCAGATTTGGTATGCCAAGCGCAGCGTGATCAATACGGAATAATTTTACGACTAGTCCGTTGCCAAAATAATAGCGACGCGTGCTCTGATGGACACCTTGCGCCAGCACATGCGGATCAGTTTGCCACGAATTAAAGCCCCCACATTGATCATTCAAGCACCAGTAGCGGTTGCTGGCGAAGTACAAAGGACGAAGAATGTCTGAAAGATGCGTTTCGTGTTGTGTTAACTCATGCACAAAGGCAAAGCCACTCAGTAGTTGCCATGGCTGTTGTGGCTGAGCTGCAGCCCAATACAAAGGTTCGGACGCTAACGCCAGTTCGAAAATGCCTGCTGCGATTTTATCAGCAAGATCTGCAAGCATTTGTTGCACCGCCTCAACGCCTGCTTCATGCACGATATGATGGAATACACTTAGACCGAGCACCAGATCGTATTGATCGCCCTGCAGTTGCTCTAAGATCGATTCAATTCGAGATACTTGAAAGCTGACATTTAGCTTGGGATTCTCACTGGCTAAGGCATTACAAACGGCTATATTGGTATCAAGATAATCCACGCCATGCACTGTGGCACCTAATTTAGCCAAACTGAGACTAAAAAATCCTTGAGCGCAACCTAAATCAAGCACACGAAGAGGACGCTGCACCTGAGATTCCAGCGCTTTGTATACTTTGGCCAGGTGCTCAAGTCGATCATGACACTGGCGCGATACAGTGTTCGAATACTGGGGGTGACCAAAGATGGGCTGATAGATTTCAGGAAGAGCCGCAACTAGCTTTTTAATCGAATATATCATGACTTTATTTGACATGCTGTGCCCCATCAGTAGGAAATGCTCTAATGGGCCGTATCATTGCCCTGATTTTATTAATAGATCTATCAATAAGTACTACTGAAGCAATACCTAGCAGCATAGTAATTGGATTTCCTTCTCCGTAAAATCCATCATGTTTCAACAATGCAGTGCCTAAAACTGACAAAGAAAATAACACAAGAATTTTTTGTAGGTATAAAGATGATTTTTTCTCATGAAATGTCATCATTTAGCAATCTCAAAGTTGAAGTCAGCCTCCAAGTCCACCAACCCCCAAAAGCCCATAGGCCGCTCAACACTTAGCAACACTGAGTCATAGCGCCGATCGAGAGGCTCAAGCGTAGTCTGAGGGCCAGTAGCAATACCAAAGGATACCATGTAATGACCAGCATTTAGAGTCATCGGCAGGACAAACTTGAAGATAATGACCTGCCCTTTCTTTGCAGAAATAATTTGCTTACCCTCAGTCGACAGAAACGAATTAGTCCCATAAAGAAATACCCCATCATGTGTTTTGATAAGAAATCCTGCAGTGAGATCATCATAGTCCGCGTCAAACTGCACTTTGAAATAAAATTCGGTAAGGGTGTTACTTTCAATTACTGGAGGATAGTCTTGACCATTAGCGCGCACCAGATAATCAAGGATGCGAGCACCACCGTTTCCCCAGCGATGCTCTTCCTTGCGATAACCAAGACGAGTATGAAAATTTTCCTCTACCCCACTCAACACCTCGAGGGAAGATGCATCCCCTACATTATCATTATTGGTTTTTTTTCTGCCTTTACCAAACAATTCGTCCATATAGAGATTGCTGACATCGCGAGGAGAATCATCCATAACCAACCGGCCTGCACGGATAAATAGCGCGCGGTTACAGTGCTTAACAATATCACCGATCGAGTGGGTTACCAGCAATAATGTAGTGCCCTGCTCTTTGTAAGTAGCAATTCTCTCATAACACTTGGCCTGAAAATAAGCGTCGCCTACCGACAAAGCTTCATCCACGATAAGAATGTCGGGCCTGAAAGCGGTGGCAACCGCAAATGCTACCCGTGACTGCATACCGCTAGAGTAGGTGCGCACAGGCTGGTCAAAATAATCGCCCACTTCAGCAAAGTCCTCAATTCCTGACATCGTTTTTTCGATATCAGCCTGACTGTAACCCATGAGGCCGGCAGAATGATAGGCATTTTGTCTACCAGTCATATCAGGATTGAAACCCATGCCCAATTCCAGAATTGCTGACACGCGACCACGCAATTGCACTTGGCCCTGCGTGGGACTGGTAGTGCCGGTAATGAGCTTAAGCAGAGTGCTTTTGCCGGCTCCATTCTGGCCGACGATGCCAACTGCTTCGCCGGGACCGATGGAAAAACTCACGTCTTTGAGAACCCAATGCTCCTCACGTGGCTTGATAAATGGAAAGAACCACGAAGCCACCCGCCGCCATTCACTGCCCCACTGGCGGTAGGATTTCCCCAAATTTTGTACGTGCAGTTCACCGCTCATAGTTGGTCCACCATTTCAGGGCTCGCTTTGCGAAACAAAAGCAGGGCAAAAGCGAGCAGCCCCGTAGCGACAAAAGCGATCACGCCTAAGCTGGTCCAATCGGGCGCATGATTATACAGCAGTACATTTTGGTAACCTGTGATGATAGGAATCAGCGGGTTAAATTCAAGCCAACTCCGGTATTCTTCCGGGATAATATTAGCCATATACACAATAGGCGTGAACCAGAACAGGAATTGCATAATGACAGGCACGATCTGTCCAATATCACGCATAAAGACGTTGAGCACGCCCAAGGCCAGACCCAGCCCAAGCGCCAAAGCGATATTGACTATCATGAGGACGGGCAGCCAAATAACCTCTGCACCGGGTATGTGTCCCAACACGCCAAAAATCACCAGAATGGCGGCAAAGAGCAAGATATTATTGACCAAAGCGCTGCCGGTAACAATAAGCGGCAAGGCAATTTTCGGGAATACTAATTTCTTGAGCAGGTTACCGTTATCGATAAACAGCGTCAGGCAACGGTTAACGATTTCAGCAAATAAAGACCAACCCAAAGTGCCCGACATCAGGTAAATGGCATAGGCATATTGATTATCGATGCCAGGCAGTTTGGCCGATAACACCGCCGACAACACAAAGGCAAAAATAAGCACTTGTGAGAGCGGGTGCAGAATCATCCAGAGACCACCCAATTTACTACGTATAAATTTGGTATGAAACTCAGTTTTAATCGATGAAAAAATAAAAAAACGATAGCGCCATGCGGCGAGTAGCATACTGATCATTAAGTAGTTTTTTAGATAAGGGATTCAACTCCAGCAAGACATTGTTGTACTGCTGATGATCGAATCAAATTTTAATATTTAAAAGGGGCAAAAATTCAGTATTTATTTGAACTACGCAAGTTGAGTCGCCAGTCCGCAAATTCCAAACTTAGATCATCCTATCCACAAACACCTGTGAATTTGCGTAGTGTTCGCGCCCTGCGTGCAAAGTAGTATTGTCATTATACAGTGCGGTTGATTTCACCACTGTACGAAAACCCGAATACGTTCACCCATCAACTGCAGCAAAGGTTTGCTGCTTTGGCAGATCAGTTCGGCGCCAAGTTTGCTACGACCGTCATAAGCCTTATGACAGTATAACAACCTCATATACGCCCATAATTGTCTTCAAAGCGCACGATGTCATCCTCGCCGACGTAGCCACCGCTTTGCACTTCGATCATTACACAAGGTACGGTACCTGGGTTTGTCAAGCGATGCTTGTGCCCAGCAGGGATAAATGTGGATTCGTTGGTGTTAATGACGATGTCTTTTTCACCATTGACAACTTTTGCAATGCCGCTAACGACGACCCAATGCTCACTACGATGACTGTGCATTTGCAAGCTCAAGCTGGCGCCGGGTTTGACTTCGATACGCTTAATCTTGAATCCGTTACCCTCTTCCAACACCGTGTATAT
>Ga0066403_1000078_pt1 | contig 10120 bp, 21 predicted proteins | sample LakWasMeta3_LOW4_2_FD_59490 | JGI IMG/M metagenome (GOLD analysis project Ga0066403, IMG submission 59490) | Freshwater sediment methanotrophic microbial communities from Lake Washington under simulated oxygen tension - Sediment Metagenome 3_LOW4 | ecosystem: Environmental > Aquatic > Freshwater...
ACCCGCGCTGGTTACTTGCTGCTGCCATTGCTCACGAAATCAACGAGGTGTCTCCAACAGGGAACCACATCAGGGCCATGGCGCGATGACAAAAAAACAGTTTTACACCGGTATGGCCCTGAGCCTCTGTACCTTTTGGGGATTTATGGGCTTCATGCTCTGGGAGGTTTTTAAGTGAGCGATCACGCAATGTCAGCGGCGGAGAAGATCGCCAGCATCCCACCGGCCACGGTGCTATTCACCAGCGTTACCGGCTTGGTAACTTGGCAGGACATGTTCTACATCGTGTCGACCATCTGGGTGGTGATCCAGATCGCCTTCCGCCTGCACAAAGAATGGACGACCCGAAGGGGTCCGCCAGTCCCATGAACTTCACGCGCATCTGGGATTGGATCGACCAGCGTGACATCGACAAGCACGTGGTGTCCATCGTCGTCCTGTACGGCACCAAGATTCTGACCAGCTGGGCTATGGCCTTTGCTACCGCCCACGCTGACAAGCCCGGGCTGGAGATCGCCGCAATCATTGCCGCGGTGACTGGGCCTTACATGGCTCTGCAGGCTGCCGCGATCAAGTTCTATTTCGACAGCCGGAGCGCATCATGAAACTGACCCTGACCCGCTACGAACTCACTCCCACCCGCACCTTCGGGAAACTGGAAGCGGAGGATGGGCACCGCCTCTGCTACACGCTGGAGGACGCCGTGCGGGAAGTGCCCGGCCAACCGGTGGGGAACTGGAAGGTGCACGGGAAAACCGCGATCCCCGCAGGCTCTTACCGCATCACCTTGGAGAACTCCCCGCGCTTTGGTCTGGACACCCTGACCGTGAACGCAGTGCCAGGATTCACAGGCGTACGGATGCACGCAGGAAACACCGAGGCCGACACTGAAGGCTGCCCACTGCTCGGGATGCAAGTCACTCCCACGGGGATCATGGGAGGCACCAGCCGGCCCGCCGTGGCTCTGGTGAAGGAGGTGGTCCGGCAAGCAATCTCTGAAGGCCGCACCGTCATGCTGGAGGTGAAGAACCCATGAACCCCTACCTGATCATTGTTTTCCTGCTGGCCCTTGCAGGAGCTGGGGCCGGAGGCTTCAAGCTGGGATCGGATCACGAGATTGCCGCCCAGTCCCGAGAGCGTGTGCACATAGCCGAAGCGGTGGATGCTGCGAACAATGCAGCCGCCCAAGCCATCGCCAACATCAAGCCGAAGTTCACCACCATCCAGAACGCTGTGGAAAGGGAAACCCGTGAAAAAGTTATCTATGCTGATTGCCGCCATTCTCCTGACGGCCTGCGCCTTGCCAATCAAGCCCTCAACGGCGGAACCGTCCCCGCTGATAGTGGCGAACTGCCCCAAGCTCACCCCCCTAAGTGATGACAGCTTTGGCGCTACAACGTCCAAACTGGTAGAGGTCTCGGGGATTTATTACGCATGCCGAAGGGCTGCTGGGGTTCCGTGATTTGCGGAAATAGAAACCGATTGCGGAAATGAAAAAAGCCGCTTGTTAGCGGCTACTTTCAACATTCCACCTGTATTATCGGTGGTGCCCAGAAGAGGACTCGAACCTCCACGATGTTACTCGCTAGTACCTGAAACTCCCCAGCTTTCACGGTTTGACGCGGTTTTGCGGCTTTCCAAGTTTCCGCAAAAGTTACCCCACATTTCCCCAGTCTTTCACTCTTGCGCCTTTTCGTTTGCGGAACGATTTAGCTCCGGCGTTTGGGCAGGGCTGTGACCTTCTTGGCGGTGCCGGTGTAGTGCTCCGTCATCGTCACGGTGGAGTGCCCGAGAAGTGCCTGCGCTGCCTCCAGTCCCACCTGTTCCCGCAGGTCCGTCGATCCCTTGCGGCGGAGGTCTCGGAATTGGAAATGCTCAGCCCCTGGCACCATCGCGCGCGCTGCTTCAAACCGTGATCTGAGCTTTGCCTTGGTCATCGGCTTGCCTGATTCATCGACCAGCAACTGCATGGGCCGGATGGTGAACTGGGACTTGCGTTCATTGATCCGCTCGATCAGCTTCTCCAGATCGCCAGCCACCGGTATCTTCATCGCCTTGCCGGTCTTGTTCTGGTTGAACTCCATGTAACCCCTGCGCACATCAGCCTCGGACAGCTTCAGCACATCCGCAGGCCGCTGGCTCAGGTAGTAGGCTAAGTCCATCGCCTCCTTCAGTGACACACTGCCGGCCTGATACACGGCCTCCAGCACATCGTCCGTGATGATCACATCCTTGCGTCCGGGTAGGCGCTTGGTCTTGATGGCTGCCACGGGATTGGTGGTGCAGAAGTCCCGAGCCATGGCCCACGAATAGACCATGGACAGCACGGCCTTTTCACGCAGGGCACGGTGTCGGGTTTCCTTGCTCCGGTCATCAATGTAGAGCTGCACATGGCTGGGCTTGACCTGATCCATGGGCGCTTCCCCAAACTTGGCAAGCAGCTTATCCAGTGCAAAACGGTAGTCCGCCTGAGTCCCTAGGCTGACTTCATCAAACTGGGGGGAGGCCATGTATTGAGCAATAGCCCAGCCCACAGTGATGTGAACCATAGGCTCCGCTTCGTGTTTCTTTGCCCACTCACGAATGGCCAGAACGTAATCAGAACCAAGCGGACTTTCTTTGCGAGGCCGTCCCCCGTGGTCGTAGTAGTAATAGGTCTTGTCCCCCCGCACACGGGCGCGCATGCGGCTGGGCAAGTTCAGGTTGGCACTCGGTTTGCGGCCCATGATGGACTCCAGGTTGCGGCCTTGGGTTTCTCCACTGTGGCCCGCTGGCCTTCAAGGATAGCCCGCGCCACTTTGGGATGCCCTGCGGCATTGATGTGGAAGGGGATCTTCTGCTGCTTGAGCTGGGCGATCTGCTTGCTGGCCTGCTTGTAGCCGGTCAGGTCTGCCATCTCTTCGGCGTCTAGGAACATGGTCATAGTGCCTCCATCACATTGATGGCAAACACCGTCACCGGATCGGGTCCGAAGTGATCGTGCTGCAGGGTCTTGATGATGTAGCCGTTCCACTTGCGACTGATCCGGCGCTCCGTGTCGCCCACCTTGGGGTAGCCCTTGGCAAGCTCGATGCGGGTAAAACTCCGGCCAATCAGGCGCTTGGACCAGTAGGGCGTGCAGAGCCGGTATTCCTCGGGCTTGGTCCCTGCCTTGATCTGGTCGAAGTATTCGGCCTTTAGGTTTAGCGTCAGGGTGGTCATTTCGCCTCCGGTTGAGTTGGCGCGGCTGCAAGCATTGCGCGGTAGATGATCGCAACCCGTGTGCCTTTGCTTGGTACGTGGTCTAGATTCTTCATTTCCGGTTCGTCGCGCAGCCATTGCGGTATCTCAGTTCCGCAGCGCTCCAGATGCTTAAACAAGCTGCCAGCCGTGTGACGCCCACCCATATCCAGCCACATCATCATGTCGCGGGCTAGTCCATTCCATTGCGCCTCGGTAGGCTCCGCCGGAACCAGCTTGTAGCCTTCTGGCTCCGCTTGCTCAGTGAGCGCTGCTTTTATCGCCTGCATACTTTCACGATTGCGGAACATAGCAGTTGCCGTATCAGCGCACCGTTGCTCATGCGCTGTTAGGTTAGGACCCGCTTGCTTGGGTGCTGACTTTGGTGGGATTGCCCCTGCCAAGCATGCGCCACAGATATAGAACTCAGCTTCGGTGCAATCCTCTGCGTTGTGAGTCAATCGGGTGTATGAGCCTTGCTCTGGCTCGTCGCAATAGTCACACTCGTCGTCAAACTCGCAGCGTACTAGGCCAGCGGGTAGCGGCTCTTGCACTTTCTCCACACCAGTAATCTTCTGGCGCAATACGCGCAGCTTCTCTGCAACAACATCAAGGCTCTCGACGTTGGCAAAAGTGACTACGGCCAAGGTTTCACCGGTTTGATGCTCTCGGTTTGGCACGGTTGCACTACCAATTTCTCCGGTTCCGTTCTTTCCGAATATCAGCGCATGTGTGCCTTCATGATGGCCTTCAGCAACTTCAATGCGGCCATAGCCAAGGCTGATTAGCGGGAATGATGGCTCTTGCGCTTGCTGTGCTTGCTTGATGGCGGTGATTGCTTCATCGCATTTAGGCCTTACAAACGCTTGGTGCAGTTTGATTGAGTGCCATACCTTTGCGGATTCCAGAGCCTCCAGCGCAAGTGCTAGGGCTTCGTCTTTGGTGGTCATAGTGTTTCCTTCAGTGCTTTTAGAATTTCAAGAGCTCGCCACTTGGCAATAAGCTCAACTGGCTCGGCTTCGCACTCCTTCGCAGCCTCCTCCAGCAAGTTGATCAGGGCTTGCTTGGTGTATGCCTGCACTTCGGCTTTGGTGTATCCCCGTGGAACACCTACCGCCAGATAGCTGCATCCTTCATGCTCGCTAGATTCTGGGAACTTCCCGCACTTGTTGCAGTAATAACCGACTACCTCTTGAAGCTCAGGCATCTTCATGCTGGCCTCCCTTCTTTTGCTCGTTGGCAATCAGCAAATTCAGCGTGTCCCGCACGATTGAGTTGAGATGTCGCTGAAGTCCCAGCAGGACAAAGATGCAAAGCTGGAAGAACACGCAAAACACCAGCAGCACTATCTCAAGATGGGTCATTGCTGGCCTCCCTTGGCTGCGTCGAATCCATAAACGGCTCGGACAATCCGGCGAATGTCGGTGTTGTTCATAGCCTGAGTGCCATAGCCATCAAATCCGGTTTGCTCAAGGGCTGCGCGGTCAATCTGCTCGTCTGTCAGCTCCACCGGCTGGCCTCCCTTGGCTGCGTCGATGATTCGTCGTGCTGAACCCTGCACTCCGACCGGCGCAAACATCACCCACATGTTGTGCGTCTTGCTAACTTTTCCTGTAACCCAATCCACGTTCTCGCGGTTGAATATGTTTTGCTCTAGCCAATCCAGCCGCTCCGCATCAGCTTCCAGAGTCGCCAGCTTTGCAGCAAGGGCATCACGCTCGGCTCGTAGTTTTGCCTCGTTGCAAGAGCGATTGATGGTTTCTTGTTGCAGTCGCTTGTTTTCCGCCTCCTGCGCTTCAATGGCTGCAATGGTTTCATCCTGCAAGGCGATGATTTCAGCAGGGCAATGCTCGGCTGCATCGCGGTCGCGCTGATCTTTCAGTCGTTCAATCAGTGTCATTTCGGCTCCTTGGCTCATACGTCCTCCGTATTGCTTGGTTCTTCATCCGGTGGCGAGTAGTCCCACTTGTCAAGCAGCGCAACGACATCGGCGGGCAAAGGGTTTGCCACCAGTTCAGCCCGGACCCGCGCCCAGCCTGCGCACAACTTGCCATCTTTCGGGGCATGGCACATAAATGGCCGCCCTTCAGACGCTGATTTCATGAGGTCAAGCTGGGTTTGCAGGCATCCGTTTGGCACTGTGTCGGGCTTGCAGGCGCAGCTCTGGCACATGTCATCGCGCAGCATTGGCAAGCCGAGATTGGTAAGCCCTTGGGCTTTCATTCGCTGCAAACCGCGCTCTGCAAGGCGGGCAGAACTCTTGCCCATAGCCTGCCCTTGAGGGGTAACTCTGGGGTGTGTCATACGCCCGCTCCTTGGGTTCTCCGGTTCATCCAGTCCTTGGAAATCTCACCGGCCCAGCCTGGCGGTGGATCGAAGTGGAAACGGCTCGGGGGAGTGGGGGCCACGTAGACCTTCACATGCTCCGGCCAGATCACCTCCACCGGCTCGGGTGCAGGAGTTGGAGCTTCCGGTTTACGCGCTACCTCGGGCGGGTTCTTGAAAACCTTGGGTTTAGGAGGCCTGCCGGTGGGCTTGGTGCCTTTACGTCGGGCTTCATTCCTTGCTGTGCGAGTGGCTTCCTTGTTGGCTCGGAGCTGGGCCACATAGACGTCCTCAGCAATCAAGGCCCACGCATCGGCATCGAGCTTGAAGGTGAAGAATCGATAAGCTCGGCATGTGCCGGATCGGTGCAAGCGGCCCCGCTTGACCAGCCAATCCGTGACGGCTACGACATTGCGGACATCACGCCCAACGGCTTCTGAAAGCTCGCCACGGGTTAGGCCTTTGCTCGTCTTGCATGCGTTGATGATTTGATCTGAGAGGGTCATGCTGCTTTCCTCAGTGCTTCGATGACATCCCGCGCAACCACTGGCACAACTGCATTACCCAGCATGTGCATGGCGTCTTTGGCGCGGGTGGGGAGTTGGTATTCAGCGGGGAAGCCCATAGCCTTGCGGCATTCATCCACTGACAGCATCCGCATGCGGTCGCCATCGATGACGGCCCAGCGGTCTCGGGTGGTAATGGTCCCCACGGGACGGCTCAGGCTGCGGCCTCCCTGCTCGTTGCCGTAATAGGCAGTAAGAAAGCGCTCGCCATGGGCCTTGCGGCCTTCGGTGATGCGCGCCAAGGTGGACAGGCTGCGCCCTGCCTTATTGATGGCAGACCAGCGACCGGCCTCAAAGTCGATGATCTGGGCGGAACCGACATGCTCACGGCGGGGAATGGTCAATTCCACGGGGTGCTTGCTGCGAGTGCCCACGATGAACAAGCGGCGGCGGTGCTGCGCCACGCCATGGTCAGCGGCATCCAGGATCATGGGCGACAGGGCATAACCCAGCGCACCCATGGCCGAGCACCAAGCGGGGAAGAGTTGCCACTTGGCAAACTCGGGCACGTTCTCCACCAGCACAGCCTCAGGCCGGTGAAACTCAGCGGCGGACACAACTGCCCAAGCGGTGGAGCGCTGGGCGTCATGGTGGGCGCGTTCTTTGCCTCGGGCACGACTGTGGCCTTGGCAGGCAGGGGAGGCCATCAGCAGATCATGGGCGGGGACTTGGCTCCAGTCCGCTTGCTGAAGGTCTTGGCAAACGTGCTGGGTGTTGGGGTGGTTGTTGGCGTGCACCTGTACAGCAGCCGGCCAGTGATTGGCAGCCCAGACAACGTGCACGCCGGCCATAGTGGCACCAGTGGAAAAGCCACCGGCGCCAGCGAAGAGGTCGATGGCTTTCATGGCTTAGATGCTGTCCTGCTTGACCTCGGGAGCGGTCAGCGTGATCTGCACTTCGCGGTTCTTCAGGGTGGCCAGCTTGCCGAATGTCTTCTCGGGAACATCGGGAGACTCCAGCGAGAAGCCCAGCACGATGGTTCCGCCTTCCTTGGGCTCCACCTTGAAGTTCGACACGATGCAGTCCGACAGGTCCAGATTGGACTTGCCGCCCATGCCGTGATCAATGACCAGCTCATAGCCATAGAGGTCTTCACTCCATGGGAACTTGCCGATCTTGATGCCGGCCTTGGTGAGGTTCGGCATGTCGCTGACCTCTTCCACGCCTTCCAGACCTTGCTGGCCGGCAGAGGATGCTGCGGACTTGGTGTACAGGAAGGATTTCAGAGAGCCGTCGAAGTAGCTCAGAGCGTTGTTGCTTAGCTCCAGGCTGAAGGTCAGAGCAGCGCCGGGGTTCTGATCCGGTTCGCGGTTCTTTTGGGAGAGGACGACGACGTCCGTTATTTTTGCCTTTGTGAGAGTTTCGAGAACGAGGGACATGGTTACCTTTCAAGGAGTGAGGGAGTGGGATTGATTGAAGTGGTCCAGCACCTCGGAGGCGTAGACGCGGGCTGCCTTGATCTTTTCGACCATCAGGGCTTCCTTGGTTGCATCGCGCTCGACCTTCCAAGTGGTCAGGCGCAGGTGCTCGGGTACGTGGTCAACAAAGTGCATGCTGGCCGGCTCGTATCGGATCAGGTGCTCAGGAGTGCTGAGCAGGGCGTAATTCACCTCCCACTCTTGGGCATCCCATAGCCACATGTAACCCCGCATCTGCCACTCGTAGAGCTTGTCCTCGCAGTCCACGGCAGCGATGGGGAAGGTGGCGACAGACCAAGGGCACTTCAGGTCATGGCCACGGCGCGCGGAGGTATCGAATAGGTCAGCCTCTCCGCTGATCCAGTCGTTCTCTTTGCGCTCGGTGTTCTTGGTGAGGGACAGGCCCCGCACACGGTTCAGGAGGGCGATGGCTTCGCCTTCCATCAGCAGGCCCTTCTCCATTTCCTTGGAGGACACCTCGAAGTCCACCCCGAAGATGGCTTGGGACACCAGTTTTCGGATGTAAGTCTTGGCACCTTCTGACAGGGTGGCCTGCTTCGCAGCCTGCAGCAAAGCCTTCTCTGCATCGGTGCGGGTCTTCTTCTTCAGGATCGCCTCGATCTCGGGAGTGCGCAGGGATTCGTCCACAGATACCGCCTCGGTCATGAGGTGGCCCACGGAGCTGCAGCGGATCAGGAGATTCACTGGGCACCGCCTTGGTCTGCGTTATTGGCAGCTGCACGCAGCTTGGAAAATTCCTTGTTCATGGAGCTGCGTTGCTTGGCAGTCAGCCCTCCCCACCACTTGGTCAGGGATGCCATGCCGTTCATGGCTGCGTCTTGGCCGGCGTCAATCAGGGGCTGCAGGTCTTCGCCACCTTGCTGGGCTGGCTGGTATGCACCGCGGCCGCCGTTGTCGTCGTCGTCCTGCTCGGACAGGCCGGTGATGGCCTTCAGGGTGTAGCGCTCCAGATAGCTGACCGTTGACGCACGGGCTTGGATCGCGTTCTTGGCACCGCCCACATCAGGAGGGCCACCCATAGAGACGGACTCGGTGTGACCGGCCACGTGCTTGATGGTGCAAGTGACCTCCAGCCAGTCCTTTTCATCCTTGGAGATCTTCCAAGAAGAGCTGAGACCGTGGCGGGACAAGGCGGGGGTGATGGCATTCACCACGCTGAACAACTCGGCATAGGCTTTGCCAGCCAGGGGGCCGGCTGTCACTTGGCGGTTCTTCACGATCCGCACAGCTTCAGACTTGAATGCAGCGAAAGCGGTGTCGTAGGCCTTGCGGGCTTCAGTTGCTTCCCAACGTTCTTGCAGGGCCATCAGGCGCTCCAGCTTTTCAATGTCGGCACCTTGCTGGACAGCCAGCTGCAACAGGTGGGCGGGCGTCGGGTTAGCGACTGCGGGCAGGGCGGAGGCTTGCTCCGGCATTTCAATGACTTCATTCATGATGTTTTCCAGTGGTTGAAAGGGTTAAGGCAGGTAGAGCGAGATCACGTATCCAGCGAGACCTAAGAACAAGACGCAGCAGACCACCGCAATGGCGAGGGCTTCACGGGTACCCATGCGGTCTTCGGTCACGATTCGTTCGCAGTGGCAGTCCTTCCGGCTCTGGCAGAAACCAGCCTTCAGGCACTGGGCGGGAGTGGTACGGGCAGGGCAGCCATGGCCCTGCTGGCATTGGCCGAAGTCATCACAGCAGTTCATGTCTGGGACTCCAGCTGCTTGACTTCATGCTCCAGCGCATCGACTTGGCTTTTCAGATCGCTGATCTGGTGCTCAGCTTCTCGGCGCATGTCTTCATTTGTGCTGCGGGTTTCTTCGAAGATGTCTTCGAGAGACCCGTACAGCGTGTCGGCATAGTTTTCGGCCAGCTCGGTGCGTACCTTCCTTGGAAGCAGTGGGCAAGCTTCGTCCAGCAGGTCATCAAGGAATGATCTGATTTGATCTTTTGCAGCAGAGATTGCTTTGTCGATCTTTGGGCAGGTGTTTGGATAATCAAAACCGACTGATCTCATGCTGCGTTCTCCAAGCAGGAAGCCAGCAAGGGCAGGGCAATGAACAGGATGAACATCACCAAGGGCCAGAACCAAGCGGGAGAGCCCAAGCGGATGAAGAGGTTTTCCAAGGTGTGGGGGCTCATGCTGTGACACCCTCCACCTTGGCAATCAGGTTGCCGATCTTTGTGCGCAGGGCATCGTCGGCAATGTGGGAGTGAGCGTCTTTAAGAGCCTTCAGCAGCTCCCGCTTCTGGTCCTTCAGCTTGATGATTTCCAAGCTCATGTCCACCAGCTCGTTCATGACTGCTTGGCTCATACAGCACGCTCCAGACTCACGCCTTCGACATTGGCCACGGTGTGCACGTAGCCGCCAGAAGTGCGGGCAAAGTCCGCCGCCTCTTCCAGATCACGGGCGTCTTGGAAGTTGTCACGGCCCATGTACATCTCGTCCGCAACATCACGCAAGTCGCAGCTCATGTGCTGATACAGGCGGGCGTGGTGGGCCTTGTAGGCGTCAGCAATTGCGCCGACTACATCCTCCATCTGGTCGGGGGACATGCCTCCGGCTCGGATGTTTGCCAGCAGGT
>Ga0066403_1000080_pt1 | contig 9921 bp, 8 predicted proteins | sample LakWasMeta3_LOW4_2_FD_59490 | JGI IMG/M metagenome (GOLD analysis project Ga0066403, IMG submission 59490) | Freshwater sediment methanotrophic microbial communities from Lake Washington under simulated oxygen tension - Sediment Metagenome 3_LOW4 | ecosystem: Environmental > Aquatic > Freshwater >...
GCTTGAGCAGCCCATAAGCAGAGTCCCGTACCGATGTATGATGCCGCGTGACATAACCTGCCATGTAGATAACGGAAAAAAACTTAACTACTTCGGAGACTTGTATTCTCAATCCTCCTATCGACAACCAACGGGTACTACCGTTAACCCTTATGCCAAGCCCCGGGATTAATACAATCACCAAAAGGCACAATCCTGCTAAAAATAAAGCCGGTCCATATTGCTCCCAAACACGCATAGGTACAGCCGCAACTCCCGCACCCAGTACCAAACCAAAACCTATATGCAGCAATTGTCTAAGCGGGTAATACCAACTGTCGTCAGCGATTTTTACACCTAAATGCAATGATGCCGACACAACCATGACGTAGCCAATTATCAATAAACTGATACAGGCCGAAAGCAGCAACGCATCAAAATAAAAATGACCGATTTTTATTTGTAATGATTTCATTTCCACCTCCAGCGCCAAACCTAAGCTACCAATGCCAACACGGCTTTTGTAAACTTCTCGCCTCTGTCTTGATAGTTTTTATACTGATCAAGACTGGCACAGGCGGGCGATAACAAAACACTTTCACCCGCACTGGCAAGACGTGCCGCAATCTGCACAGCTTCATTCATATCGGCAGCAAAATAGGCGGGGACACAGCCCTCTAATGCTTGCTCTATAAGATTGGCATCTTTGCCCATCAATACGACACTCTTGGCTTTTTCTTTAATTACCGGTGTTAACTCAGCCATATCGGCACCTTTGGCATCGCCACCGGCAATCAGAACCACTTTTTTCTCATAACCTTGTAACGCCGCTACGCAAGCACCAATATTGGTTGCCTTGGAATCATTAACCCAATTAACACCGCGTATTTGTGCAACCCGCTGCATTCTGTGCGCTAAACCTTTAAATTTCCGTAACGCCGAACACATCGTTTGCTCATTCAGGCCTACGGCCACACCCAATGCCAATGCGGCTAGCGCATTCGCGGCATTGTGCCTGCCTTCAAGCGGCAATTCTGACAAAGACATTAATACTTCGTCGCCGTGCATCAAAAATTCGGTTCCAGCTGTTTTTTGCAGATAAAAATCTGCTTTGGTTTTGATTGAAAAACTCAATGTATTTCTGCCGGGTTGGCGCATAGCATCAACGATGGGATCATCAATATTAATCACCATTACTCCACTGCCGTTAAATACCTTTTGCTTTTCAGCCGCGTACTCCTCCAGACTGGCATGTCGATCAAGATGGTCAGCCGATACATTAAGCACAGTTGCAGCAGCGGCATTTAATGCCGTGGTCCGTTCCAGCTGAAAACTAGACAATTCCACAATAAATAAATCTGCAGGCTCCACCAACAAATCCAGCGCCGGCGTGCCAAGATTGCCGCCTACGCCTACTTGTTTTCCAGCCGCCTTCGCCATTTCTCCGAGCATAGTCGTTACAGTGCTTTTGCCATTGGAGCCCGTAATGGCGACTATCGGGACATTCACTGCGCAAGCAAATAAATCAATGTCACTAACGATTTTTACACCATTGGCAACCGCTTTAATAATGGCTTTGTCATTAAGGGCCACGCCGGGGCTTACTACCAGATGGGTTGCAACACTGAATGCCGCTTCATCAAATCCGCCGGTAAATATTGGCGTATCGGGCATTTGCTGTAATAACACATCGGCGCCGGGAGGCTTATCACGGCTATCAGTGATCGCAAATTTGAATCCCAACTGCTGCAAAAAATGCGCAACCGAAATGCCAGTGACACCCAACCCCACAACCAGCACTTTAGATGTATGCACATTCAAATCAAAATGCTCCGTTAACGCTACGGTGGTTACAGGATGTAGGTAAGGAGCGGTAGTTTTATTCATGGTTTATCTCAGCTTCAAGGTTGCCAAGCCAATCAACACCAGAATGAATGTGATGATCCAAAATCGCACAATAACCCTAGGCTCTGGCCACCCCTTTAACTCAAAATGATGATGAATAGGTGCCATACGAAATACCCGTTTGCCGGTCATTTTAAATGACGCTACCTGAATAATGACTGACACAGTCTCCATGACAAACACGCCACCCATAATGACCAACACGATTTCCTGCCTGACCAATACCGCGAGCACACCCAAAGCAGCGCCCAACGCCAAGGCACCGACATCTCCCATAAATACCATCGCGGGATATGCGTTAAACCATAAAAAGCCTAATCCAGCTCCCACCAATGCTGCGCAAAACACGATTAACTCACCAGAATTTGGCAGATAAGGTATCGCTAAATATTCCGAAAATGTTACGTGTCCAGACAAATAAGCAAAAATGCCCAAACCTGCCGCCACCATTACGGTTGGCATTATCGCTAAGCCATCTAAACCGTCTGTAAGATTCACTGCGTTGCTGGTACCAACAATAACGAAGTAAGTCAGCACAACGTAAAACCAGCCCATATCCAGTACGACATCTTTAAAAAAGGGCACAATAAATTGTGTCTCTGCCGGGAGAATAGCGCTTTTATATAAAAAAACGGCTGCCGCTATCGCGACTACTGATTGCCAAAAATATTTAGCTTTGGCGGATAAACCATCGCTGTTGTTTTTGACGACTTTTCGGTAATCATCAATAAAGCCGATAATTCCGTGCCCCAAAGTCACTAACAAAATGACCCAAACATAACGATTGCTTAAGTCCGCCCACAATAAAGTACTAATAGCAATGGCCACCAGAATCAGTGCTCCACCCATAGTTGGCGTACCTTTTTTCTCATAATGCGATTCCGGTCCGAGCTCACGAATACTTTGTCCAATCTTGTTGCGACTGAGCTTACGTATCATCACTGGTCCAACGATGAACGAAATGATCAATGCGGTAAGAGCACCAAGAATGGCCCGAAAGGTCAGGTAATGAAATACCCTAAAGCCGCCCTCAAAGGTCATCAAATAATCTGCAAAATAAAGTAACATCCGCTAAGTTCCTGTTGTCTCAAGCAGCGCTGCTACTACATGCTCCATGCGCTGCGCTCTTGAGCCCTTGATTAAAACGGCTTCGTTACCCGTAAGCTCACTCTTAAGGGCGTCTATTAACTCATTTTGTGTAGTAAAAAAACTCCCACCATCTCCAAATGCCTGCACGGAATACTGTGCATCGGCACCAACAGCCATTAACCGCAGCACTCCTTTTGCCCTAATCATTTTGCCGATGTCGTGATGTATTTTTTCGCTGTTAGGTCCTTGTTCACCAAACGCTCCCATAATCAACCAAGGTTGTCCGGGGCAGTTGATCAGCACATCAAGCCCTGCTTCAAGCGACGCGGCATTTGCGTTATAGGTATCATCAATAACAATATTGCCAAGTTGCCCGATCTGCGGCTGTAATCTGCCTTTAACAGGCGACAAGCTCTCTAGCCCCTGCTTGATCTGATTCAACTCTATGCCTAATGCGATGGCGGCCGCCGAAGCAGCTAAGGCATTGATAACATTGTGAGAACCTGCCAACCTTAAATTTATTTCCACATTGCCGTTACTGGTCAACATCTCAAAATGAGTAGCAAACTGCGCACCCGCAGTTGTTTGCAAAATTTCCGTTTTGACATCGCGAGCAGTCACATCAGCATTTGAACTGAGTCCAAAAGTGATGAAATTTCTCTCTGCTGATACTGACTGCCAATAGTCGCAAAATACATCGTCCCGATTAATTACTGCGGTGCCTTGAGGCTTGAGGGTCTGAAAAATCTCTCCTTTGCTTTTGGCCACCCCCTCAATACTGCCAAACCCTTCCAAATGGGCTGGACCCGCATTGGTAATAACCGCGACATCAACTTGCGCATAACGGCTGGTATAGGCAATCTCACCTGGATGATTCGCGCCCATTTCAATAACGGCATATTGATGTTGCTCGTTTAGCTTTAACAAAGTTAAAGGTACGCCGATGTCGTTATTCAAATTTCCTTGGGTGTACAACACGCGACCACCATTAACACCAAGTATTGCTGCGGTCATTTCCTTGACAGTCGTCTTGCCGTTGCTGCCGGTAATACCAACGACCGCCAGGGATGGCGGAAGTGTCGCAATCGGTAGGGAACCGATGCGACCTGCTGGAATAGCATGCTTTGTGCGCCATGCACCTGCCAACTCAGCCAAGGCTAAGCGAGTATCATCAACGACAATATGCGGCACATTTGCTGTTACACCTTTATGCACAATAGCTGCTGAGGCTCCGGCTTGCTCGGCCTGCGGGACAAACGCATTGCCATCATAGTTTTCACCTTTAATGGCCACATACAGCTGCCCCGGCTGAATTGCGCGAGTATCTATACTGACCGAAGTGACAGCAACATCTTCGCCAACTAACTGTCCATGCACCCACGAAGCGCATTCACTCAGCATCATTTGCATTCGTGCCCTCCGGGAATAAACTGTTAAATTTGATACCTAATGCTTCAAGCGCGACCCGGCTGTCACTGAAGGGTATTCGCACTCCTTCAATTTCTTGATATTGCTCATGGCCTTTGCCCGCAATCACAATGCAATCTCGCCTGTCCGCATTTTTTATCACTTTATGTATGGCCTGCTCTCTATTTCTGATCACTTCAACTTTGGCCGAACGACAACCGGTTAGTATGTCATTAACAATATCTTGCCCGTTCTCATAGCGAGGATTATCGTCGGTCACCATCACATGGTCCGCCCAAACTTCTGCGCTTGCGCCCATCAATGGCCGCTTGCCAACATCTCTATTGCCACCGCAACCGAATACCACCCACAAATCGCCTTCACAGTGTTGCTTGGCGCAAGACAACACCTTATCCAACGCATCCGGAGTGTGAGCATAATCAACAAAAATCAATGGACCAGTCATATCGCCCAAACGCTCCATACGTCCGACAACCGGCTTAATACGACTAAGTTTCTCTGTCGCTGCTCTCAGTGTCATTCCTAATGCCAACATGACAGTTAAAACGGTGAGCACATTCTCGATGTTGAAATCACCATAAAGCGGGACATTAACTGCTTCAGTCTCATCTCGCCAACATACGTCAAATTGCATACCGTCCGATTTATGCTGAATGTTTATAGCAGCAACAAATCTGGCATCAGCACCGGAATTATCAGTAAACCGATGTAACTGGTCTTTAGCACTAAAACTCCACAAGGCAACATGCTCAGGCACTGCAGCCATAATTTGCTTGCTATACGCATCATCCCGATTGACCACGGCAAATTCCAAGCCGGGCATGTCCAGTAATTTTAACTTTGCCTTTAAATAGGCCGCCATCGTCTCGTGATAGTCCAAATGATCACGACTTATGTTGGTGAATACGGCACCCTTAAACTGGATGCCATTCACCCGTCCTTGCTCCAAACCATGCGACGACACTTCCATTGCCACTGTTCGCTTGCCCTGCTTTAACAATTCGGCCAGTATTTTTTGAATTTCCAGGGCGTCTGGTGTGGTATTTAACGTGTTATTAAGACGGCCCGATTCCCCCCAGCCCAACGTTCCGATAATTCCGCAATCTTCCAGCGCTTGTGCTAAAAACTGACTGCAAGAAGTCTTGCCATTGGTGCCAGTAATTCCTATGACATCAAGCCTTCTCGAAGGATGTCCGTAAAATCTTGCAGCTATTTCTCCGAGCTTAGCAGTTAGACCCTCAATAGCAATAAAGGGAATACTTTTAGTATTGTTAATCAGCTCCGCCAACCGATGACCACTATCTACAGGCTCATAAAGCACAGCGATGGCACCATTAACCAACGCTTGATTAGCGTGTTCCAAACCATGCTGCCTTGCACCCGCCAAAGCAATAAACACATTACCCTCAACAACCTTTCTGCTATCTAAGGCCAAGCCACTGATTGCATTATCTTTTATTAAGGCTCTAGTACTTACAGCGACATTTACTTCTTCTAATAATTCGTTCAGAGTCATAGCAAGCTCGCTAGAAGCCCTTCCCGGTTAGCAAAACTGGCATCGTGCCTTCCTGATCAGGAGCCACTTCCAGCACTCTTAACGCACCTGCCATAACCTTAGAAAAAACCGGCGCTGAAACTAGCCCGCCGTAATACTGTCCAGCCGATGGTTCATCAATCATGACCACAATAACCAGCCTTGGATCGCTAGCTGGTGCAAGACCGGCAAATACCGAAAAATAACTGTTCTCAACATAACCGCCTGCGCCGGCTTTTTTAACTGTCCCGGTTTTTCCGGCGACACGATACCCATCTACTCTGGCTTCATAGGCAGTACCATCCTTCATAATCACGCTTTCCATCATGGTCCTGACTTTTTTGGCGTTTTTTGCGGAAAACACACGCTTTGCGTCCACATCTTCATCGCGCTTTAACAAGCTAACAGAATGCAAAATACCGTCATCAGCCAATGCGGTATAAGCTCTTGCTAATTGCAAGGCCGATGTACTGACACCATAGCCAAACGACAGCGTCGCTTTAGCAAAGTCATTCCATCGTTGATAATCCAGCAAACTACCGCTACCTTCACCGGGAAATCCGGATCCTGCCGCAACGCCAAAACCAAGCTTATGGTAAACACCCCAAAAATATTCCGGAGGCATACGCAACGCCATTTGGCTCACCGCAACATTGCTCGACTTTTTAAGCACATGCGTCAAATCCATGGTGCCGTAGTTATGCACGTCTTTAACCACATGACTACCCACCTGGAAGAACCCATGAGTCTCGAATACCTCATTGGCTCTGACATAACCGCCATCTAGCGCAGCCGCCACAACAAACGGTTTAACAGTAGATCCAGGCTCAAAAACGTCAGTCATTGCCCGGTTTCTATACAAACTTTCCTTTAAGCTTTTTCTGGTATTGGGATTAAAAGAAGGCTGACTGACTGCTGCTAATACCTCTCCATTTTTAGCATCCAACACTACCAATGTCCCAGATTTGGCTTTGTGAGCATCAACTGCCAATTGCAACTCTCTATAAGCAAGATATTGAATACGTTGATCAATGCTTAATTCCAGATTTTTACCTGGTACCGGCTCCTTTATATTTTCAACATCCTCAATAATTTGCCTCTGTCCATCCCTGATTACTCGCTTACTGCCTGGCACACCCTTTAGTAATTTTTCATACCCTGCTTCTAGGCCTTCCTGACCAACGTCATCAAGATTGGTAAAACCAACCAAATGAGCAGACACCTCGCCTGCCGGATAATAACGCTTGAATTCCCTCTCAAAACCAACACCAACCAGTTTTAACGCTTTTACTTGTTCAGCGATTTGCGGGTTAATCCGCCGCACAATATAGGCAAACTGCTTATGGTTATCATCCTTGAGCAAGTCGCTTATCTTGCCTTCTTCCAATCCAAGAAGCTGCTCCATTTGGATGATTTTTGCTGTCTTTTCTTGTTGAAGCTGCTGTTGAAGAACAGCTTTTTGCTGCTCGGTCAAACGCTGGTGCAACTCCCTCACTTGAGCTTTTTCAGCGGCCAATAGCTCATCTTTAGTAACTACTTTCAACTGCATGGGATTTATCCACACAGACTGAACAGGTGAGCTTATTGCTAACGGCTCCCCATTTCTGTCTTTAATCATGCCGCGATAAGCCGAAACCACGACCTCGTCAACATGACGCATTTCACCCTGATCTTTAAGAAACTGCTTATTGAACACTTGCAAATGCACAGCTCGACCAACCAAGATGCCCATACAGATCATCATGAAACCAATTACAAACCTTCTCCGCCCAGTAAAATCCTCTGCCTGCCTTGGCGTTTTATGCTTGCCATGAAAATCTATCATTTACGGTTTTATATAAATAATTTTGTCTCGTTGCGGCACTACCAATTTCAATTTATCGCGGGCCAATAGCTCAAGCTGATTCTCTTCTGTTAGCGTGGTCAGCTCTAATTGCAACTGTCCCCATTCCACCTCATATTGATCTAGCGCAGCTTCCTGTTTTTGAATCTCGATAAACATCAAACGTGTGTGATACTTAACATAAATAACACCCATGGCGGACACGACCAATGCCAGCAACAAACCCATTAAGGTTAATAATCTAAGTGTCGCCACTTACACACCAACCGATGTGTGAGCAGCTACTGAAATTTTTTCTGCAACACGCATAACTGCACTTCTGGCTCGGGGGTTTTGTGCAATTTCCTCAAAACTGGCTTTCAGAGCCTTACCTATCTTTTTTAATGTTCCTTGCTCAATATCTGCTTCCCTAATTGGGAACTTACCGGGGTTATGTTTAGCTCCAGATTCATTCCGAATAAATCGTTTAACGATCCTATCCTCCAATGAGTGAAAGGAAATAACTACCAACCGTCCGTCCGGCTTTAAAACTCTCGCGGATTGCTGCAAAACATCCTTTAATTCATCCAATTCCCTGTTTATTTCTATGCGTATTGCCTGAAAACTCCTTGTTGCAGGATGCTTATGTTTTTCTTTTACCGGGACCGCATCTTCAATTAACTTTGCCAGTTGCCGGGTTGTTAAAATTGGCGTTTCTACTCTTTTTTCGATAATGGCACGTGCTATACGTCTTGCGAACCGCTCCTCGCCGTAATCAAACAGTACTTTGATTAATGCATTTTCCTCAACATTTGCCAGCCACTCTGCGGCTGAAATCCCCGCGTGTACATCCATGCGCATATCTAAAGCGCCGTCCCGCAAAAAACTAAATCCTCTTTCCGGGTTATCAAGCTGAGGAGATGAAACCCCTAAATCCAACAAAATACCATCGATTTTCCCATGCAATCCCTGGGCATCTACGATGCTTTCTAAACTTGAAAAGCAACTATGTATCAGTTGGAATCGATGATCTTTGCACATCTCTTGTGCATAATCGGAATTAACGGAATCGGCGTCCCGATCAAAAGCCAACAACCGTCCATTTACTCCTAATTGACGCAATATTTCCCGACTGTGTCCGCCGCGCCCAAAAGTGCCATCCAAATAAATTCCATCTGGTTTAACAGCCAACTGCTGCAATACTTCTGTGAGCATAACGGGCAAATGTTCCAAAGCACTATCTCCCGTCTTAAAACGATAAAGAGCCTAGCTCTTCCAATCCTTCATTGTCTTCACCAGCCATCCACTCTGCTTCTTTAGCGGCCCAAGCTTCTTCATTCCACAATTCGAATTTGTTGAGCTGCCCAACAAGCACGATTTTTTTATCCATACCAGCAAAAGTGCGCAATTTTTCCGGCAACAATAACCGCCCTTGGTTATCCATCTCGCACTCAGTTGCGTTACCAATGAGAAATCGCCTTAACTTCCCCGCCATCTTGTTCAAAGTTGGTAATTTACTGATGGTTTGCTCTAGCTTTTCCCATTCTGGCATCGGATAAATCCATAAACAGCCGCTCTCTCCAACGCATAGCTCGTTTACCGCAACTGTCAGTATCAATTGACCTTCGCAACAATCTTGCAATTCTTCTCGATAACGAGTTGGAATCGCCAGTCGTCCTTTAACGTCCAGATTGATTGAACTAATGCCTCGAAACAAAACTCACCCCAGATTTTCCCTAAAAAACCATTCTTTACCACTTTTCGCCACTATAGATTCCCAACTGAGCTTAGTCAAGAATGATTTTATTTAGAATCTTTCTTTTTTCACAATGACTTACAGTGTTCCGGGTAGACATTGAAGACAAATATATTGAGACAAAACAAATACCATTCTTTATCAGAAAGTTAATTGAATTTATTAAGGAAGTGCTTGAAATATAAATAGACGAAATGCACCAAGTACCACTTATGCATTTTTTAGAAAAAACAATTTATGCCCGCAGGAGTTACCGCAAAACTATTGTGCTTAATTAAAAACAACTACAACTGCACATATATTAATTGAGACCAGAACAAAAATGCTTTATAGATTTTTTCGGGGAATAAGAAAGAGTCAGCCTATAAGCCGGGTTCTGTCGAGAACAGTCATTCATCTAGGCTGCAA
>Ga0066403_1000083_pt1 | contig 9754 bp, 10 predicted proteins | sample LakWasMeta3_LOW4_2_FD_59490 | JGI IMG/M metagenome (GOLD analysis project Ga0066403, IMG submission 59490) | Freshwater sediment methanotrophic microbial communities from Lake Washington under simulated oxygen tension - Sediment Metagenome 3_LOW4 | ecosystem: Environmental > Aquatic > Freshwater...
CCCAGATGCTCACCAATTGCTATAAGCAGACATAAAGTTACAGCTAAAGCCGATAGACCAACCCAGTAATCTAAGAGCAATGCAAGGATTGGAAGCCACAGCAAATAATTAGCTCCAAAAAAACGCATGACTGAAAAAATCAATAGATCTGCTTCCTTCGCTGATTTATCAACCAAAATTCGCTGTAAATCTACATAGCGTTCAAAACCGCTAAGAAAGGCAAATAAACCGATCAATGTTAGAGCGAGCCCAAACTGTCCAGAGGAATGCATGGGCAACAAATACAAAATAATCAGTACGAATAGGGATCTTCCAGCAATATCGATCAGTTTGATAATTGCAGTAAACATGTCAGAGATAATGAAAACAAATTAGGTAATTCTATGAAGACAGCCACGCTAAAAGCGACGAACGCAGAGCTACCAACATGTCCAACCGCCGTCGACAGCAAGAACCTGTCCAGTTACATAGCTTGAAGCATCTGATGAAAGATATAGCAGTGCCGGAACCATCTCTTGCGCTTCCGCCATTCGACCTAAAGGTACGCGATCAGAGTAAAGGTCGGAAAAAATACTATTTTGCCCACTCGATACCCCACCAGGAACGAGACAATTGACCCGAATACCTGCTTTAGCCCAATGCGTAGCTAACCAGCGAGTCAGTCCAATTACAGCAGCTTTGGACGTCGCGTAGACAGCAGGAGTATTGATAGCCCCGCCCAGATACTCCGAGCCTTCATAAATTCTACTATCAGGGCCGACGAGGCCATAAATTGATGCAGTCTGAACAATTACTCCTCCGCCTCCGCGCTCGTTCATATGGCGTCCAACTGCCTGCGCCATAAGGAACATCCCGTCAATATTAACAGACATCACTTCACGCCACGTTTCTAGTGAATAGTCTTCGAATGGTGTAAAAAATGCGCGCGCATCTCTCGTTTTCGTGGCCGCGTTATTATGTAACACATCGATTCGTCCGAATCGTTCAAGGACTTCAGTAACACAGACGCTGACCGATTCTGGGTTGGAAACGTCGCAAACAAAGCCAGCGGCCTGATCTCCGATACTAGCAACGATGTCCTGTACGCGTTTTGTATCAACATCTACGACAGCAACCTGTGCTCCTGCTTTAGCCAATCCTTCGCAGAAATGAGCACCGAGGATACCCGCGCCTCCGGTGACCAAAACAACTTTTCCATTCATGCTGAATTTGCCGAGTGCATCCATAATTTAATTGTGTGTTCGAAAAACGGGTCGAATTGCGGGGCCCTGTAAGAAGTTCTCAACGCCTCCGTCTAGCGCCTGACTATAGACAGCCAGAGCTCCATCCAAAGCATCCAGAGTCTGGGATAGTTCCGTGGAACCGTGTGATTGGGAGATGGCAATCCAAGGCATCATAACGCCTCGTTTTAGAAGTTCCTGAGCAAGCAACGTGCGAAGCGGCAATGACACTTGCCCTTCACGGTCTCGTGTCACATAGTTAAGCGAAATTGCAGGACCATCGGTATGCACTAAGTCTGACAAACCATGTCGGGCCGCAACCGAAACGAATCCTTCCTGCAAAGATTTTCCATAGCTCCAAAGATGGCCAACAACGTCTTCGTCACGATAGATGCGAACGGTCTCCAAAAAGGCTCCTAACCCTGTCATCTCCGCGCCGTGTGTGGTAGAGAGCAGAAACGTGCGCTCCATCCCGGCTAGATCAATCGATCCGACCTGCATGACTTCGCGGCGTCCACCCACGGCCGCGACTGAAAAGCCGTTAGCCATTCCCTTCCCGAAAGTCGTCAGGTCTGGCTGAACACCGAAGAAGGTTTGGGCTCCAGATAAATGCCAACGAAATCCGGTTATCATTTCATCAAGAATGAACAAGGCCCCGTCAGCTCGGCAGAGAGACTGCACTTGCTGCAAAAAATTCTCCTTGTTGCATGTGCAAGCCGCGCAAGAGAGAGAAGGCCATTGGGATGATGCATGACAAGCCTGTGGACAAGGTGTCTGAGTCGTGGCTGGCTCAAGCATGACCGCAGCGATTTCACCGGGATAGGCATCGAATAGGGCTTTAAGTGTCGATATATCACCATAATCGAAGACTAAAGTCGCCGCCGCTTGATCACTGGGAATTCCACGCTTTATTGGCGTTGTACCGATGAACCAGTCATCAAACGAAAAAAAAGGCTGTTGGCGGGGAATACATACGTAGCGCCGACGTGTATAGGACCGCGCGATTTTCAAAGCGGCGGTCGTGACATTCGACCCATTCTTGGCAAACTTGACCATATCGACTGATGGAAAGAGATCGATCAATGCTTCGGCAGCGTGCAGTTCAGTAAGCGTTGCACGAGTAAGATTGACGCCTTTTTCCATTTCTGCGGCTGCGGCAGAATTAACTCTTGGATCGGCATAACCTAAAGTGACGGCTCGCAATGCCATGCCATAATCAAGATAACGATTACCTACGCTATCCCACACGTAAGCACCTTTGCCTTTTACTAGAAGCGGAGGGGCGATGACAGGAAACTGATCATCACCCCGTGAGTAGGTATGAGCTCCTCCAGGAATCGCACGATGTAGTCGAGCTCTTAGCGTTTCAAAATCGTCGCTTGAATTAATCAAGTCCGCCATATAGGTTCCTTGTCGAGTTTGGGGCGTATCATGTGATCACGCGGGTTGCCAATATAAACGTGGTTGGCGGGCAGGTTTTGATCAAGTAACAGCGATTCCGCAGCAATGGCACAGTTGGCACCGACTGTCGAGCAACCTAGAACTGCACTGCCCGGGCGCAATGTGACATGAACTCCAAGGCTGGGAAAAATATCGTGGTTACTGCCTACTCCACAACGTTGGTAAACCATCAGATAGTCCGAGTATTGGCCGCGACCAAGCACAGTACCTAATGGATGAACGAGAAGAAATATAGAAGGCAACTCAATCTCGTAGAACACATCGCAGCCGTGCAAAGCCTTATTCAACAAAAAGAGCTTTTTGCAAATTGGAACTGACCCTTTTAACCGTGATAGCTCATTAGAGAGAAAGTAAAGCCACATGGCATACTGATCACCATGTAAATGATCGAAAACAGCTTGTGCCCCATCAAAAAAATACTTGTTGTGGATATGTGTGAAACAATGTTCAAGCCGCGCGAGTGCTCCCGAGACGGCTTGTGTCAAATCGGCAGGAAAAACCGCCTGACCATCTGGAAAAAATGCATTGACCTGATTAGCGGCAAGCGCTGCCAAACCATCCGGAGTAAGACTGGCGTGGACACGCATAATCAACTGTGACTCCCTTTCTGGGCGCGGACATTGACGCCATTTGTTGCAAGATAGCTGCGTACCTTGATCGGACTATGATCCGAGAAAAGAAACATACTGCTGATTGTAATAGCCGATGCGCCTGCGCTCAGTGCGTCGTGGCAATGCTGCAAGGTGCCTGCGCCACTGGATGCAATAAGTGGAATCTCTAACTGATCAGACACCTGCGCGATCATATCCAAATCATATCCGCCCATTGTTCCATCGCGGTCTATCGAGCAGAGCATGATTTCACCTGCATGGGCATCTTGCATACGCAAAGCCCATTCCAGCGGGCCATAAGTAGACTCTTTACTTCCGCAACGCGAAAACACCCGCGCACTCCCATCTGCAAACACTTTATAGTCGATACCAACAACGATGCATTGATTGCCGTAGCGTGATGCAGCATCGCGTACGAATGCTGGGTTCTCGATGGCTGCGGTATTAATACAGACCTTGTCCGCGCCGCTACGAAGCAATACTGCAATCTCGTCAAGATGCCGCACCCCCCCTCCAACTGTGAAAGGCATGAATACCTCTTCAGAGACGCGTTCGATAATCGAGCCAGTTGCGGGGCGATCCTGCGGAGTTGCATCTATATCGACAAAAAGTAGCTCATCAACACCGTAAGCATCATATACTTTGGCAGTTGAAACTGGATTGCCGGCTTCTCGGAAATTCTCGTGAAAACGCACGCCTTTCACAAGGCGACCGCCACGTACAAGAAATTTCGGAATAATTCTTTTTTTGAGCATCAAGGTTTCCAATTCACCCAGTTTTCGAGCAACTTCAGGCCGTTGTCTTGGCTTTTTTCTGGGTGAAATTGCATCGCAAGAAGATTCCCTGCGCGAATCACTGCAGTTACCGGACCGCCATAATCTGTAGTTGCGAGCAAGTCGCTGGCATTATGACAAACCATGTGAAAACTGTGGACAAAATAAAAGTTGGCTTCTCCAGAACGAATGCCTTGAAATAGCCAGTCACTGTCAGGGAAGTGCAATTCATTCCACCCCACATGTGGAATCTTTAAAGGTTGACTTACTTGCAGACGCTGTATATCCGCATCGATCCACCCCAACCCCACATGGTCACCATGCTCAATGCTTCGTTTGGCAAAGAGTTGCATACCTAAGCAAATGCCTAACATCGGTTTTTTGATGACTAATGCTTGATGGGTTAGAACTGCATCGAGTCTACGTTGCCGGATTGATGCCATGGCATCACCAAATGCCCCGACCCCGGGTAAAACAATACGGTCAGCAGTATTCAGTTTTTCCGGATCTGCGGTGATTACGACATCGTGACCGAAGTATTCAAATGCATTTTTCAACGATCTGACGTTGCCCATTCCATAGTCAACAATAGCTATCATACGTACTTTTCCGTTCGCCCCTCTTCATCCTTAGGCGAACCAAGCGGCTTATCAACCTTGGTGTTGTCCCACTGCGCCATGTCCGGCATGACTTCTCCGGTTTCTATCTTGGATGCATCAAACTCCCAAGGAAATACCTGATGCTTTTCAAGTAACTCATAAAACTCACTTTCGGTGATTTGGAGAATGCTGAGGAACCAGTCAATGGAAGCAGGACGTTTGCCGTCGTATTTCTGCTCAAGCGCTAGCGCCTCTTCACGACCCATTTCATGATTGCGAATATCAATACTCAACAGGTGATTTGCACGCCCATAGCCACGTTTGACAAACTTAGCGTAGTCACGCATACCTTGAAAAGTGCACTCAATTTTTTCGTAGTCATACTGCGGCGGCACGCCTTCGACTGCCTGACCTTTCCAGTCCAACTCACGTTTGATAATATCGACCTGCCGCTTGGTATCCCATTCAATGTAGTTCCCGAGACAGATCGATTGGACTTTCAGCCGGATTAAATCCTTTCGCTTCGGATAGTCGAACATCCACAGATCCCGACGCTCAACACGTCCATTAAGGAATTCGTACATGTCGTCTGCAGTCATTCCCTGATTCATCAAGCGATTGAAACGCTTTTCATCAACCTCTTCCATCTCTTCGAAAGTGTACCAGCTATGGTACTCAGCAGTCGATTCGCCCCAAAAAATGAGCGGCGTATCAAAACGCAGTGCCATATGCATGACTCCTGCATAAATGCCTGTATGACAATGCCAGCAAAAGTCTCCACGACGTTTCAACGATTCGAGCATTAGCTCACGCACAACATGAAAATTAGGAGTGAATTCCACTACGTCCACACCAAGCTGTTTGAATACCTTAGTGTTGTTTTCAGCCACCAGCGGACGGTATCCCCAATGGTTGTATCGCACCACCAGAGGCTTGAGCTTTAACTCTTTGACGATATACCAGAGCTGGAAAACACTATCTTTCCCTCCACTATAAGGTACGACGCAATCGTATAAGCCTCTGCCTTGATGCTCGGCTACTATGGACTGTAATTGCAGTTTGCGACCTTCCCAGTCAATTTTCTCTTTTTTGAACTCCACCTGGCGACAAACACTGCACACGCCAAATTCGTCGTAAGTAATAGTATCTACTGTTTCCTTTGTAAGACATTTAGTACATCTTTTCATGACTTTTCCTGCATATAAATAATTAGCACGCTCACGCACTCAATGATTTAAATTTTTAATAAAATCTCGCTGTGCGAGAATAGCCTCGATGCAAATGAAGTCCACCAGATCATCGACTTCGAAAGACTTATAATACGGCATCATATGCGACAAGGTACGCTCATGACAAAACCCCCTTTGCGAACGTAGCGCCTCAGTGGAAGAGATATAAAGACTCCCATCAAGACTGTAAAGTGGCTCGATCTCCTGCCGACGCGGTAATTGACCAAAACTCTGCGATGCATAGGGTTGCATCAATCCTCGCTCATTCAGGCGCACCGCAAATGCGGGGTGAGTTCCTACCAACTCAGCAACACTTACAATTGCATCGGCATTAATACGATTTGCCACCAAAGTTTCCAGCGCCGCATCAATATCTGATGCTTCGGTCAACGGCGAAGTGGGCTCGAGAAGAACCAAATAGTCATACTTATCTCCAGCCGCATCCAGTACGTCTAATGCATGAAGGATGAAAGCAATGCTGGGGGCAGTATCAGTAGACAATTCCGCAGGCCGCAAAAACGGGACTTCAGCACCAGCAATTTCAGCAAGTTTTGCAAATTCGTCACTATCAGTGGATGCTATGACCCGATCTACGTAACGTGAGTGTCTAGCTGCGTCGATGGGCCAGGATAGAAGTGGTTTGCCGTGTAGTAAGCGGACATTTTTCATCGGCAAGCCCTTTGATCCACTCCTCGCTGGCACGAGCGCCAGAACTCTCTTCCCTTCAATCATTGGAATCTTTCTGTCTTGTCAATCATTATAAAGCTAGCTCTGATTCTTTGCACAATTCGATCAATTATTTTACGTAGTAAAAAATTTACCTTCGAATATACAATGCCATGCTGGTGAAGTGCACTCATGATTTCTTCATTTTGTTTTCGAATACTTGTAAGCGACTCTCCGGTTGCCCCACCTGTCCTCATTTTAACGAGGATATCTGGAATGTATACTGACTTGATATTTAACTGATGAAATATCCTAAGCATGAATTCATAATCTGCAGCTAAGCGATAAGCCAAGTTAAACCCTCCGGCCTTTTCATAAACAGATCTTCTCAAGAACAAGGTCGGATGCGCGGGAACAAATCCATTTTTAAAGATGCCTGCTGCGTAGGACCTAGACTTCCAATAGCGAGTGATCTTGTTGGTATCATTGCGATCAACGTAAATCAAATCTCCGTAACAAGCATCAATATTATCATCTTCAAAGGCGGCCATTATTTTTTCTATTACAGTCTCAGAAAAATAGAAATCATCGGAGTTTAAAAAACCGATTATCTCGCCTGAAGCCAGCGATAATCCTTTATTGTAGGCGTCATAAATTCCGTTGTCTCGCTCTGACACAACCGCCGCAACTCGTTTACCCTCTGACTGCACAATTCCAAGCGTACGATCTTTGGACGCACCGTCCACTACAATATGCTCTATATTCTCATAGGTTTGCATATTTACAGACCTAAGCGTATCAAGGATTGTGGATTCACTTTGAAATGATGCTGTAAGAATCGATATTTTTTTCAATTAAATAATCCTGAACTGAATTTCAACTGGCAATACTTTCTAAGCTAACACTTAATTGTTGGGCATTTGTATCTTTCTCCGAAAGCACGCACTCTTTTATTCCCATTATCTTTTCAAGAAAATCAGTTATGGAATAGGATTGCTCTGTTCCTTCATTGTAAGCCCCATCACAAATATATTCGAAAATTGTGTCTTCCAACGCATAAAATCCGTGTGCAAATTTTGAATCTATTTTTATCCAGTCACTGGTTGCGTCAATTTCCTGCCAGTGAATTTTATTCAAAATATTGTTGGGCTCGACTACAAAATCAATGATCCGCCCACTGATGACGCGAATAAGTTTCGTTTGCGTGTGCGGAGGCAGTTGCAGGTGCATGCCGCGAAATACCCCCTTTCGGGAGAAGGATCTCTTCAAAATAAGGTTGTTGGTTTCGTAGAGAATTTCCAGCGAACCACGGGCGTCTTCGTTCTTCTGGGAATGCTGGGATAATACCGGAAAGATATCTGTCATAATGATAGGTTCGAATTCTTAAACAGGACCGCTTTCCGTGCTTCAAGCAGATCTGCTTCGATCATTTCCGCGACCATTTCCTGCAACGTGACTTCTGGCTCCCAGTTGAGTTTTTCTTTCGCTTTTGAGGCATCGCCAAGCAGAGTCTCGACCTCGGTAGGCCTGAAATAACGCGGATCAATTTTAATAATGATCATGCCCACCTCTAAGGCAGGGCACTTATCCACCTTGCTACTTTCCTGTATTGAGTCCACAATCCCTACTTCATCAATGCCATGCCCTTCCCAGCGCAAACTAAATCCTAGTTTTTGCGCACTTTCTTCAATAAATTTTCGTACACTGCACTGCGTGCCGGTCGCAATTACAAAATCTTCAGGTTTTTCTTGTTGTAGCATCAGCCACTGCATCCGAACATAGTCTTTTGCATGTCCCCAATCACGCAATGCTTCTATATTGCCTAAATAAAGGCAATCCTCCAGACCTTGTGCAATATTTGCAAGCCCACGTGTAATTTTTCTGGTTACAAAAGTTTCACCGCGACGCGCACTCTCGTGATTAAAAAGGATCCCATTGCAAGCATAGATCCCATAGGCTTCCCGATAGTTAATGGTGATCCAGTAAGCGTACAACTTTGCCACAGCATAGGGACTACGAGGATAGAAAGGAGTGGTTTCCCTCTGCGGAATCTCCTGAACTAACCCATAAAGCTCAGACGTGGAGGCTTGATAAAATCGTGTTTTCTTTTCAAGCCCAAGAATACGAATAGCTTCCAAAATACGAAGCGCGCCAAGCGCATCAACATCTGCAGTGTATTCAGGACTTTCAAAACTCACAGCAACATGACTTTGCGCTCCTAGATTATAGATTTCATCTGGCTGGGTCTCCTGAATAATCCGAACCAGATTGCTTGTATCGGAAAGGTCGCCGTAATGCATCCGAAAACTAGTATTCTGAACATGTAGATCCTGATAGATATGATCGACTCGCTGTGTGTTAAACGAAGATGCCCGACGTTTGATACCGTGAACCACGTATCCCTTCTCAATCAGGAACTCAGCAAGATAAGAACCATCCTGCCCCGTCACTCCGGTGATTAATGCGACTTTCTGAGCCATTGCTTTCATCTTTAAAATTTTCTCGTAAAATCTCTCGGTCGTACACTGTTCTTTTCACCTGGAGCCTCTTGCAGAGATTCAGAACTCTCAAGATCATCCCTCTGCGAATCATCGGACGATGTCTAACCCTAATATTAACAGACAAGCATAAGCCATCTTGTTTCGACTATTCAGCATTTTGATACATCCTCATCTGTAAGAGAGGCTTTAAGCCGGTTTGCCTCACGACCCTGTTTTGCATGCCACTCTCACAAGACACTCAGGCTCTGCACCCAAAATAGCAGAGAAATATAACATAATTCTTCTCTTCTGGAAATTTTTTTCGCTTATTAGCGATCTTATGATTACTACTGCACAAAGTCGACGTCTAATTGCATTAACTATATGCAGCGGTCTAAATAAAAGCGGGCACGATGATAGGTTGATAAATCAACCCAAACCCATTAAGGAACAAGGGCACGACTCAAGACGTCGAGCCTTTGACACCACCGTAGCGCGGATGATCAAGGCTCAATGACTGAGCGTGGGCCAAGTAAGCCAGAATATAAATCCGGGTGAAACCACAGGCCGAAGCCGAACCGCAACGCATTCGGCAATTGGCAGCGGAGAATCGGCAATTGCGGATGGGCAACGATATCTTAAAAAAGCGTCGACCTCTTTGCCCGGAGACAGAAATAAACTGCCGGCTGGTTCAGTAGTTGCAACCGACGGCCGT
>Ga0066403_1000085_pt1 | contig 9552 bp, 10 predicted proteins | sample LakWasMeta3_LOW4_2_FD_59490 | JGI IMG/M metagenome (GOLD analysis project Ga0066403, IMG submission 59490) | Freshwater sediment methanotrophic microbial communities from Lake Washington under simulated oxygen tension - Sediment Metagenome 3_LOW4 | ecosystem: Environmental > Aquatic > Freshwater...
AGCTGCGTGCGCCGCCTGCATCCTCGCGCGGCAAAAAACTTCCGATGCTCACATGTGCACTGAATACGCGCAGGAAATCTGCATCCACACCATACACTGTTGTTCGCCGCAGCCGCCCGTTTCCCCCCACCTCGGAATTCCCCCAAACGATGGGTGTCACGCCTGTGACGTTAGGCAACTGCTGCAGCGAATGTGCATCTTCCAGCGTCAACAGTCGCGCCGTAGTGGGGATACCGGATGGAGGTGCCCCGCCGGTTTTGGTCTTACCTGGGGCGATGGCTACAACGTTGGTGCCGAACTGGGTGAACTCCCCCAGCACGAAGCGATGCACCCCTTCGCCGATGGAAGTGAGCAGGATCACCGCCGCGATGCCTACCGCGATGCCGAGCAGGGTAAGGAAGCTTCGCAACCGATGCGAGGTAATTGCTTGCAGGGCGTAGCGGGTGGAATCGGCCAAGAGCAATTGACTTATCTCTTCGACAGCGCCTGGACTGGATCGAGTTGTGCTGCTTTACGCGCCGGCATGACACCGAATACCAATCCAGTGGCGAGTGCGGTGCCTACGCCGGCCAGGATTGCCCAGGATGGTGGGTAGGCGGGAAAAGTGGGGTAGAGATGGCGCAGCATGGCAGCACCGGATTCACCCAATGCTACGCCGATTACGGCGCCGACAAGCGACAGCATGGCTGCCTCGGTAAGGAATGCGGCGCGGATGGCGCGGGCGGTGGCGCCCAGCGCCTTGAGCAGGCCGATTTCTGCCGTTCTCTGCGTTACCGACACCAGCATCACGTTCATCACCAGGATGCCGGCCACGCCCAGGCTGATAGCGGCGATGCCGGCCACGCCCAAGGTCAGCACGCCGAGGATCTTGTCGAAAGTCTGCAATACCGCGTCCTGCGAGATGACGGTCACGTCCTCCTCGCCGTCATGCCGGGCGGTGATGCTCTTGAGCACTGCGGCCTTGGTGCTTTCCACCGTGGCGCGGCTTCTGGTCTCGATCAGGATGCGGAACAGGGTGTTGCTGTTGAACATGGCCTGTGCTGTCGCTACCGGCATGATCAGCAGGTCATTGGTTGTCATGCCCATGCCGCGCCCGCCTTCGGTCAGCACGCCGACCACGCGCAGGCGACGGTCGCCGATGCGTACCGTCTTGCCCAAGGGGTTCTCCGTCCCGAACAATTCGCTACTGATGAGTGCGCCCAGCACTACTTCTGCAGAACCGTGGCCCAAGGCGTCGCGCGACAGGAAACGCCCCTGCGCTAATTTCAGGTGGCGCACCTTGATGAAATCGCTGCTGCTTCCTACCAGCATAGTTTCCCGCAGTTTGCCGCGCGCGTTGATTTCAGTTGTGCCGATGATGACGGGTGCAACACGCACTACGCCGGGCACGCGCAATAGCGCCTCCGCATCTTCCACGGTGAGGTCGCGCACGGTGCTGGTTACCAGGTTGCCGGGATTGAAGCCGCGCGTCTCCGAGCGCCCCGGCAACACGATGATCAGGTTGCTTCCGAGGGAGGAAAATTCCTCCACCACGTAGCCTCGTGCGCCGTCGCCCAGCGCGGTTAGCATGACCACTGCCGCCACACCAATGGACATGGCCAGGATCAGCAGGCCGGTCCGTAGCGGAGTGCCACTGGCAGCAGTTCGGGCGAAGTTCAGGGTATCGGTGACGTTCATGCGCTCGTTGTATCGCTAGCGATGGCGCCGTCCAGCATTGCGATCTGACGGTGCGCGCGGGCGCCAAGTGCCTGATCGTGGGTAACTACCACCAGCGTCACGCCCTGGCTGTTCAGTTCCTCCAGCAGGCGCATCACCTCCTCGCCGGTGGCTCGATCGAGGTTGCCGGTTGGTTCGTCGGCCAGCAGTAGAGCCGGGTGCATGACGGTAGCACGGGCGATGGCGACGCGCTGGCGCTGCCCGCCGGAAAGCTGGTCTGGGCGGTGGCCTGATCGGTCTGTGAGACCGTAGTCCTTGAGCGCCTGCGCAACCCGGCTACTGCGTTCCGTCGGCGCGATGCCCGCCAGCATCATGGGCAGCGCGATGTTCTCGGCCGCGGTGAGGCGAGGCACCAGGTGGAAGCTCTGGAATACGAAGCCAATACGCTCGCTGCGCACGCGTGCCTGTTCATCCGGGCTGAGAGTATTCACATCGCGGCCTTCCAGCTGGTAAGTACCGGCGTCCGGGCGGTCGAGCAGGCCGAGCAGGTTGAGCAGGGTGGATTTGCCTGAGCCGGACGGCCCCATTACGGCAGCGTACTCGCCGGGTGCGATGCCGAGGTCGATGTTGCGCAGGGCGTGCACTTCGCTATCGCCCAACTGGAAGGTGCGGTCAATGCCGCTGAGTTCGATCAGGCTCATCAGGCGCTTGGATTATTTGTCCGGAGGATTCTCTTCCGGTTTCACTAGCGCGCCGGCCTTGACCCCATCGCGCTCCAGCGAGGTGACGATGCGGTCGCCGGCATTCAGCCCTTTCAGTACCTCGGTGTACTCCCAGTTGGTAATGCCGGACTGGATGGCGCGCTGTTCCAGCTTGCCGCTTTCAGCGTGGTAGAGAAGCACATTGCCGCCTTCCAGCAGGGCCGACGTGGGCACGCGCAGCACGTTGTCACGGGTGTCGAGTATCACCTCCAGGTCGGCGCTGTAGCCAACCAGCAACTGTCCCGGCTCAAGAGGTTGGTCGAGATTGGCCTCCACGTCCACGGTGCGCGCCTGCTTTTCCACCGCCACCACATAAGGTGCGACGCGCTTGACGTGCGCCGGCAGCACTCTGCCCGGCAGGGCATCCAGCGTCACCCGGGCCGGTTGGCCGATACGAATCTTGGGCGAATCCACCTCGTCCATCGGTGCTTCGATATAGAGGCAGGAGTCGTCGATCAGGTCAATTGCGGGCGGCGTCGCTACGCCGGGTGGCGAGGGTGTGGTGTATTCGCCCAGTTCGCCGACAATGTCGGCCACGGTGCCGTCGAACGGCGCCACCAGCACGGTGCGTCCCTGTTCCACGTGGGTCACGGTGACTCGTGCCTGGGCTTGGGTGACATCAGCGCGTGCAGTGTCGCAGGCGGCGCGGCGGGATTGGGCTTCGTAACGGATTTTTTCCTCAGCGCCTTCGGAGATGAAGCCGCGGGCGCGCAGTTTGGCGGTGCGCGCTGCTTCGCGGTCCGCGCTGTCGGCCAGGGCGCAGATTTCGCCCACCCGCTTACTGGCCGATACCACCTGGGTTTGCGCCAGGCCGCTCTGTGCCTGCTGATCGTCGTTCCACAGCCGGATCAGTACCTGGCCCTTCTTGACGCGGTCGCCTTTCTTGACCCCCATATAGACGATGCGCCCGCCGGAAATAGGTGACAGTCTGGTGCGCTGGCAGGCTTCCACCGTGCCAGCGCGGGTATTCGAGACACTGGCTTCGACCTTGCCGCGCCCGACCTCCACCAACACCACCGAGATGGGCTTGGGGCGCGTAAACCACCAGAATGCTGCAACGATGGCAGTTGCGATGAGCAGGAAGAAGATAATGCGGCGCATGGGTTCAATCTTAAGAATGACTGGCAATGATTGCCAGCCTAATACAGCTGACTGCTTCTCTCAAGCAGGAAAGCATTGTACTGGCATACAATGAACGAAGGTAATTGAAAAGGATGGACAATCTTGGATACGTTCAGCCATGCCCTGTGGGGTTACGGCCTGTTCGGCTACCGGCGCCATCCCTGGCTTGCCGTGCTGTTCGGGGCACTGCCGGACCTGGTTTCTTTCGGTGCCTTCATGGTGCTGCGACTGCTGGACGGCAGCTACCATTTTGGCCCGCCGCCCTTGGCGACTTTGCCGCACTGGCTGTTTGTCTCCTACGACATCTGGCACAGCTTCGTCATCAGCCTGCCGGTGGTGGGGCTGGTAGCACTGTTCCGGCGTGACATCGCTTTTGCCATGCTGGCGTGGCCGTTTCACATCGTTCTGGATTTCCCCTTCCACAGTTTGCGCTATTTCCCTACGCCCATCTTCTGGCCGCTGTCCGACTTCACTCTGGATGGCATTCCGTGGGCGACGCCGCAAGTCTGGCTGCCCAATGTCGCGGGGCTGGCAATTTTGCTGGTTTACCGCTACCGGCAAAAGCGGCGCGCGGCTTAATTCAGGATTCGATGAGGTTCTTGATGGCGGGAATGTTATGTTCCAGGCAGTAGCCTTGCCAGTCCACCATATCCGTCCAACCGTTGAGGAAAATGAAATCCAGTCCCGCACGTGTGGCGGCCTGGTGGTCGTAGCGACTGTCGCCGAAAAACAGGCCCGGGGTGCGGCAGTTGCCGCTGGCAAGCTCGCGTTTGAGAATCTGATCCTTGTCGAGCGGACTGCCAAAGATGCCGCCGTCGAACCAGTCGGCGATGCCGCGCTGGGCGAACACGTTGCGCAGTTCGCCCTGATCTGCGCCGGACACCAGTATCCAGTTGGCCTGCGTCGTGGCCTCGCGCAGATCTCTCAAGCCCGGCGCCATTTCGCATTCGAGCAGGCCGATGGTGGCTTCGGTGGTGAAAGCGTGCAGCAGCGCCTTCATCGCCTCATCCGTCACCGGCACCCCCACCATGTCGCGCAGCAGTACCTCGAACTTCACGTAGCGCGAAACTCCGCCGTGCATGATGTGGTAAGCCTCCAGTGCTTCTGCGTGCTGCCTGCCGTAGGGCAGGGCAGCGTTATAGAAGGCTCGCGCCCGTACTTTGTTGGAGTCAAGGATGACGCCGTCGCAGTCGAATACCAGGGTGTTGTAGCTAGATAGATTCAAGTTGTGTTGGCTATTTCTGCCAAGCATCCCGTAATGTCACCGTCCGGTTGAATGCCAGCTTGCCAGGCCGGCTATCCTTGCTGTCCGCAACGAAGTATCCGTGCCGCTCGAACTGGAAGCGCTCTTCTGGCTGGGCACCCTTGAGTGCTGGTTCCAGTTGCGCGGTGATCGCTTTCACTGAATCCGGATTGATGTCGTCCAGGTAGTTGCGGTCACCGGCACCGGGGTTTGCTTCCTTGAACAGGCGGTCGTAGAGGCGTACTTCGGCGGCGTAGGCGTGTTGTGCTGACACCCAGTGGATGTTGCCCTTGACCTTGATGCTGTCTGCGCCTGATGTGCCGGACTTGGTGTCTGGCAGGTAGGTGCTGTGCACGGTGGTGACGTTGCCGGCGGCGTCTTTTTCGCAACTCGTGCATTCGACCACGTAGCCGTAGCGCAGCCTGACTTTATTGCCTGGATAGAGGCGAAAATAGCCCTTGGACGGCTCTTCCATGAAGTCTTCGCGCTCGATCCATAGTTCGCGAGAGAGCGGCACTACACGCTTGCCAAGTTCCGGCTTTTGCGGATGGTTGGGGGCAAAGCAATCCTCGCTCTGGCCTTCAGGGAAGTTGTCGATGACCAGTTTGATCGGGTCAAGCACGGCGATGCGGCGCTCGGCGGACTCGTTGAGTGTGTCGCGCATGCAGTCTTCGAGGATGGTGTATTCGATCCAGGAATCGGCCTTGGACACGCTAATGCGGTCTGCAAACAGGCGGAAGCCTTCCGGCGTGTAGCCGCGCCGGCGCGCGCCGGCCAGCGTAGGCAGGCGGGGGTCGTCCCAGCCGTTGACGTGCTTATTTTCCACCAGTTCGATCAGCTTGCGCTTGGACAGCACGACATAGGTCAGGTTGAGACGGGCGAATTCGTATTGTTTCGGCAGCGGGTGTGCCAACAGGCCGCCTTCCGCCAAGCGCTCCAGCAGCCAGTCATAGAACGGGCGCTGATCCTCGAATTCCAGCGTGCAGATGGAGTGGGTGATCTGCTCCAGCGCGTCCTCGATGGGGTGGGCGAAGGTGTACATCGGGTAGATGCACCACTTGTCGCCGGTGTTGTGGTGAGTGGCATGGCGGATGCGGTAAATCGCCGGGTCGCGCAGGTTGATGTTGGGCGAGGCCATGTCGATCTTGGCGCGCAACAGCATCGCGCCGTCCGGGTGCTTGTCGTCGCGCATTTCGCGGAACAGGCGCAGGTTTTCCTCGACGCTGCGGTCGCGGTAAGGGGAGTTCTTGCCCGGTTCGGTCAGCGTGCCACGGTTGGCGCGCATTTCGTCGGAGGTCTGCTGGTCGACGTAGGCGTGACCGGATTCGATCAGATACTCAGCCGCGCGATACATGAAATCGAAATAGTTGCTGGCGTAATACAGGTTTGTGTCGCCGAAGCCCTGCCAAGAAAAACCCAACCATTGCACGGCATCGGTGATGCTGTCGACGTATTCCTGATCTTCCTTCTCCGGGTTGGTGTCGTCGAAGCGCATGTGGCAGACACCACCGTAATCGCGTGCCAGGCTGAAGTTGAGGCAGATGCTCTTGGCGTGGCCGAAGTGCAGGTAGCCGTTGGGCTCCGGCGGGAAGCGGGTGCGGATCCTGGCGGGGTCGGGCCGGCCGGCGGCATGGTGCGCGGCGTCACCCGGAGAACCGCCCCAGCGTCGGTTGGCATAGACGCCCTGTGCCAGGTCGCGTTCGATAATGTTACGCAGGAAATTGGAAGCAGGTGAGGGGGTGTTTTTCTCTTCGGACATGGTCAATTGCAATAGGTTGATTTATCGCCATTTTACACTGTGATGAGGCGGGTATAATCCAAAAACATTACAACCGCCGATGAACGCCGATGAACGCCGATAGAAAACAACTGAGAGAACGAGATACGTTAATTTCTTGCAGGTTTTTCCAATGGCGTTTCGTCGTTAATTATTTTGGGTTCATCGGCGTTCATCGGCGTTCATCGGCGGTTGTTTTATGAACTCCCTCACCTTCCCCATCCTGCGCTTGCTGGCCGACGGCCAGTTCCACTCCGGCGAGGCTATCGCGCGCCATTTCGGCGTGACCCGTGCGACAGTGTGGAATGCCTTGCAGGACACCGAAACGCTGGGGGTGAAACTGTTTTCCATCCGCGGTAAGGGTTACCGCCTGCCGCAGCCGGTGCGCTTTCTGGAACGGGAGGGAGTGATGGCGGCACTGGGTGAGCAGGCCGGCAAATTCACGCTGGAGTTTCATGACCGCATGGACTCCACCAACAGCTATTTGATGCAGCAGGCGGCCAGCGGCCGGGAACACGGCGTGTGTGCGGTGGCGGAAATGCAGACCAGCGGGCGCGGCCGGCGCGGCCGGGCTTGGCAGGCGGGGCTGGGTAACAGCCTGACTTTCTCCGTGCTGTGGCGCTTCGACTGCGGCGCCGGCGCGCTTTCCGGCCTGAGTCTGGCGGTGGGGGTGGCGCTGATGCGTGCCCTGCGTGAACTGGGCGTTGCGGAAGCCGGGCTGAAATGGCCCAACGACGTGCTGCACCGGAAACAGAAACTGGCCGGCATCCTGATCGAACTGCAGGGCGACATGGATGGCCCCAGTGCGGCGGTAATCGGCATCGGCCTCAACCTGCGCCTGCCGGATGCGATGCGCAAAGCCATCGACCAGCCCGCCACCGATTTGCAGTCCATCCTTGGCCAGCCACCGGATTCCGCGCAGGGGCTGGGTATCGTGCTGCGCCACATGGCTGGCGCACTGGAACAGTTCGACCGCGAAGGCTTCGATGCGCTGCGTGATGAATGGATGGCGCACCACGCCTTCGATGGGCAGATGGTGCGCATCCACATGCCGGACGGGCGCGAAATCGACGGCATGGCGGAAGGTGTCGCCGCTGATGGTGCGTTGCTGGTGCTCACGGAGCAAGGTGTGCAGCGCTTTGCTGCCGGTGAGGTCAGTTTGCGGGGCGCGGCATGATTCTGGCCATCGATGCCGGCAACACCCGCACCAAATGGGGCGTATTCGACGCGTCTGGGGAGATGGCAGCGCAGGGCGCGGTGGATAACAGCCAGCTTGACCGGCTGGTGCAGGACAGCGCAGCCTGGGCTGGATGCCAGCGGGCAGTGGTGTCGAACGTGGCGGGTGAAGTTGTGGACCAACAGTTGCGCGCCTTGCTCGATGCGCGGCAACTGCCGGTGCGGTGGGTCAGATCGGAAGCAGCAGCCTGTGGCGTAATCAATAACTATGCCCGCCCCGAGCAACTCGGCACGGATCGCTGGGCGGCACTGGTGGCAGCCTGGAACCAGTGCCGGCAGCCTTGCGTGGTGGCGATGGCGGGTACCGCGCTGACGGTGGATGCCTTGTCCGCGCAGGGTGAATTCCTCGGTGGCCTGATCCTGCCGGGAAGGGCGCTGATGCATGAATCGCTGGCGGTGGGTACGGACGCATTGTCAGTTGGACAAGGTAAGTTGTGCGATTTTCCGTCACGCACCGAGGATGCCATCACCTCCGGCATCGCCTTCGCCATGGCCGGCTCTGTAGAACGCCAATGCGCAGCACTGGAGCGCCGAGAAGGTGGCGTCATCTGTTTGCTGTCAGGCGGCGATGCCCAATGGCTGGCGGCGGCACTGCCGAGGCCAACCGAGATCATCGATGATCTGACGTTGCGAGGCTTGTTTCTGATCGAAAGAGAACATCCATGAAATGGTTCGTCTGGCTATTGCTGATCCTGAACGTCGTCCTGTTTGGATATTTCAAGCTTAGTGAACCAATGCCTAAAGGAATTCAGCCCGGGCATGAGCCTGTCCAGGCTGACAGCATGAAAATACTGACGCCGGAGCAGTTATCCGCGCTGCCTAAGACATCTTCTGCCTCTGTTGCGTCAGCAGTGCCGTTGGCGGTGCAGCAGGCCGACTGTTATGAATGGGGCAGCTTTTCCTCTGGCAGCGTTGCGCGTGTCCGGCACATTCTGGAGAAATTCGGCCTCGAGACGCATGTCCTGGTTGTCGCCCCACAGGAAGCGATGCGCTACTGGGTATATATTCCGCCGCTGAAGAGCTTGAGGGCAGCACAAACCAGAAGTGACGAGCTGCGTTCCCTGGGCGTGCAGGAAAGCTTCATTGTGCAGGAAGCGCAGTGGCGCTACGCCATTTCTCTCGGAGTCTTCAAGGAAGAGGCTGGAGCCATACAATTGCAGGAAGATGTGCGTAGCCGAGGGGTGCTCGATGTGGTCAAGGGTGTTCGTAATGATGAGAGCGGGCAGTCGGTTTTCCTGATAAAAAATGTGACGGCGGGTGTGGCGGAGGAAATTGGCAAGTTCAGGCCGGATTTTCCATCTAGTGAACTCAGGCAGGTGCCCTGTCAATAGGAGGATGTATGGGAATTATCAGATCAGCGGTGAAGCAGGTGGCGCTTGCGGCAATGATCGTACTGGGCAAGCGAATTGCGACCAAGGTGGCCAGCAAGATGGCGGAGAAGGCTACAAAACCTCGCCCGGAGGCCGGCAAGTAATTAGGGAAACAACTTCCCCGGATTCAGGATGTTGTGCGGGTCGAACGCATGTTTGACCGATTTCATCAAGGCAATGGTCGTTGCGTCGATTTCACGCGGCACAAACGGCCGCTTGGCCATCCCCACGCCATGCTCGCCCGACAGCGTGCCGTCCAGCGACAGCACCAGCGAAAACACTTCATCCAGACAGGCTTCGGCGCGCTTCATTTCCTCCGGATCATCAGGGTTGACCAGCAGGTTGACGTGGATGTTGCCGTTGCCGGCATGGCCGAAATTGACGTTG
>Ga0066403_1000086_pt1 | contig 9515 bp, 10 predicted proteins | sample LakWasMeta3_LOW4_2_FD_59490 | JGI IMG/M metagenome (GOLD analysis project Ga0066403, IMG submission 59490) | Freshwater sediment methanotrophic microbial communities from Lake Washington under simulated oxygen tension - Sediment Metagenome 3_LOW4 | ecosystem: Environmental > Aquatic > Freshwater...
CGTTCTTCGGGTCGATCAGGCGGCCGTTCTTGATATGAATTTTCATTGGTCCGGGTTCCCTGCCAGTATGCTCATCACTGCCATGCGTACCGCAATGCCATAGGTGACTTGCGGCAGGATCACGGACTGGCTGCCGTCAGCCACGGAGGAGTCGATCTCCACGCCGCGATTCATCGGGCCGGGGTGCAGGACGATCGCGTCCGGGTTGGCCAGCGCGAGTTTGTCCTGGGTGAGGCCGTAGCATTTGAAGTATTCCTGCGCGGAAGGCAGCAGTGCCCCGCTCATGCGCTCGTTCTGCAGGCGCAGCATCATGATCACATCCACATCTTTCAGCCCTTCACGCATGTCATGGTAAACATGCACACCCAAACGTTCCACTTCCTGCGGCAGCAAGGTCTTGGGGGCGATGATACGGATTTCCGGCACACCCAGCGTGGTCAGGGCGTGAATTTCGGAGCGCGCAACACGCGAGTGCAGCAGGTCGCCGACGATGGCGACGCGCAGGTTGTGCATGTCCGGCTTGTAGCGGCGGATGGTGAACACGTCCAGCAGGCCCTGCGTGGGATGCGAATGACGACCGTCGCCGGCGTTGATGACGTGGATGTGCGGCGGCACGTGGCGCGCGATGAAATGTGCCGCCCCGGATTGGGAGTGGCGCACCACGAACATGTCGGCATGCATGGCGATGAGATTGTCCACCGTGTCCAGGATGGTTTCGCCCTTGGATTGCGACGAGGTGCCGACGTTCAGGCTGACCACGTCGGCCGATAATCTTTTTGCCGCGATTTCGAAGGTGGTGCGGGTGCGGGTGCTGTTCTCGAAGAAGATGTTGCACACTGTCTTGCCGCGCAGCAGCGGGACTTTTTTGACTTCTCTCTCGGAAACGCCGGCGAATGATTCCGCCGTATCCAGGATTTGATTGAGAATGGCGCGTGGCAACCCTTCGATGGAGAGCAGGTGTTTGAGTTTGCCGTCCTTGGTGAGTTGCGGATTATTCATGCGGCCTCGTGCAGAATGAAGTGGAATTTGCCGGTCACGTCGCGCGCCAGTTCCAGGCTCTCGCCAGGCTTGATGTCCAGCTTGGCGCCGACGACCTGCGCTTCCACCGGTATTTCTCGCCCGCCGCGATCCACCAGCACCGCCAGCGTGACACTGGCCGGGCGGCCATAGTCGAACAGCTCGTTCAAGGCGCCGCGTATGGTGCGACCGGTGTAGAGCACGTCATCGACCAGGACGACGTGCGCGCCTTCCACCTCAAAGTTGATGCTGGACGGCTTGACCTGCGAGTGCAGGCCAATGCGGCTGAAATCATCACGGTAGAAGGAAATGTCGAGCGTGCCGAGCGGGATGTCTCCGCCCAGCATGGCCTGCAATCTTTCCGCAAGCCAGGCGCCGCCGCTGTGAATGCCGACCAGTGCCGTATTTTCCCGGAGCAGGGGGTGGATTTGCTCTGCCAAGGTCTCCAGCAATTGCTCGGCGTCAGGCAACTGCATGGGAATGACGATCAAGGAAAGATTGAAGAATGAGTTGCGCGGCAACCTGATCCAGCATCGGTTTCTGTTTGCGACCGCCGATGCCGGCTTCTTTCAGGGATTGGCTGGCTTCGGCCGAACTGAAGCGCTCATCCACCATCGTCACGGGCAGGCCGAAGCGGCCATGCAGACGCTGGGCAAATTTGCGGCAGAGGCGGCTCAGTTCATGTTCCTTGCCATCCGGATAGGAGGGGAGGCCGACGACCAGCCGGGTTGGCCTCCACTCAGCGATCAGCGTGGCGATGATGGCAAATCGACCTTCGTTGCTTTCCGAAGAGATGGTTTGCAATGGGTGAGATATGCCAACAGAAGCATCCCCGATTGCCACGCCGATGCGCTTTTCGCCAAAGTCGAAAGCCAGCACTGTTCCGGCCTCAGGCATGTCCGGCTTCTTCGGCGAGCGAGGCGAAATCGATGCCCAGCAACCCCATTGCGGCGTTGAGCTTCAACTCGCTGGGCAGATCGAAAATCACGGAGTCCTGTGCGGGAACCGTGAGCCAGGCATTCTGCGCCAATTCTTCTTCCAGTTGCCCCGCCGACCAGCCGGCATAACCCAGCGTGACCAGCATTTTTTGCGGCCCGGTGCCGTGAGCGCTGGCTTCCAGAATGTCCTTGGATGTGGTGAGTGCGGTGTCGCTATTGACGACCAGCGTCGATTGCCACTTCCCCACCGGTTGGTGCAAAACGAAGCCGCGGTCGACATGTACCGGCCCACCGAAATGCACTGGGGACTGGCCGAGTGACTGGTCATCGGATTCGAGACTGATCTGCTCGAACAGATCGTTGAGATTCATATCGATAGGGCGGTTAATGACGATGCCCATGGCGCCTTGGTCGTTGTGCTCACAGACATAAGTGACCGACTTGGCAAAAAAAGGATCGGCCATGGCGGGCATGGCGATGAGGAAGTGTCCGGTAAGGTTGACGTTTTCCACGCTGCTAATTATCGCATATATAGTCGGGCTCCATGTAGCCCGTCACTTCCAGCCCGAATCCGGCCATGCTCGGCATCTTACGCGGCACTGCCATCAGTTTCATCTTGCGCACGCCAAGGTCGAGCAGAATCTGCGAGCCGATGCCGTAGTCGCGCAAGTCCTGCTTCGTCCTCACCGGTTCGTCGGCATGCTGGATGCGCGCCACCACCTGTTGGCCGTCTTCGTTACGGCGCAGCAGAATCATGACGCCGCATTCCGCCTGCTGTAGCGACTGCATGGCGCTGAGCACATTCCAGGAGTGGCTGCGGCTGCTGGCATCGAGCAGATCGAATACCGACAGCGGCTCATGCACCCGCACCAGTACCTCCTGGTCGGCCGTGGGCTCGCCTTTCACCAGTGCCAGATGGGTCTCGTTGGTGGTGCGATCGTAATAGGCGACCATTTTGAAGGCGCCGTAAGGCGTCTGTACCACGCGCTCGGCGGCGCGTTCGACCAGACGTTCGGTCTGGCTTCTGTAAGCAATGAGATCGGCGATGGTGCCGATCTTGAGGTTATGGCAGGCAGCAAACTCCAGCAGGTCGGGCAGGCGCGCCATGCTGCCGTCCTCTTTGAGAATTTCGCAGATGACGCCAGCCGGTTCCAGCCCGGCCAGATGCGCTAGGTCGCAGCCTGCTTCCGTATGGCCGGCGCGTGCCAGCACCCCGCCATTCTGCGCCATGAGTGGAAAGATATGGCCAGGGCTGACGATATCGCTCGGCTTGGCATCCCGGGCGACGGCCGCCTGGATGGTGCGCGCGCGGTCGGCTGCGGAGATGCCGGTGGTCACACCTTCCGCTGCCTCGATGGAAATCGTGAAGTTGGTGCCCATCCTGGCATTGTTCTCGCGCACCATCAGTGGCAAATTCAGCTGCCGGCAGCGTGGCTCGATCAAAGTCAGGCAAATCAGGCCACGCCCGTGGCGGGCCATGAAGTTGATCGCTTGCGGCGTCACGTATTGCGCTGCCAGCACCAAGTCGCCCTCGTTTTCGCGGTCTTCTTCATCCACCAGCACGACCATGCGGCCCTGGCGAATTTCTTCGATGATCTCGTTGACCGGGCTGATCAAGCAGGTTCCCCCTGCGATTCTGTCTGCCACTGCGCAATGCGCTCGACATACCGCGCGAGTTGGTCAACTTCTAGGTTGACGCGACTGCCGATGCCCAGATGGCGCAGCGTGGTCATCTCCAGCGTATGCGGGATCAGGTTGATGCTGAACGTGTCGTGCTCCACCGTGTTCACGGTCAGGCTGACCCCGTCGACTGCAATAGAGCCTTTGGCTGCGATATAGCGCGAGAGTGCGTGCGGCGCCCGGATCGACAGCAGCACGCAGTCGCCCGCAGGCTCGAATCGTACTACCCGGCCGACACCATCAACGTGCCCGCTCACCAGATGGCCCCCCAGCCGGTCAGCCAGCCGCAGCGCCTTCTCCAGATTGACCGGTTTTTTCGTGTCCAGCCCGACCGTGCAGGACAGGGTTTCCTTAGAAACATGCACCCGGAAGGATCGCTCGTCGAAGGCGGTGACGGTGAGGCAGGCGCCGCTGGCGGCAATGGAATCGCCAATTTGCATGTCCCCCAAATCGAGACTGCCTGCAGCAATGTCGAGGCGCACGTCGTCGCCCACTGATTCGATCTGTTCGATTTGGCCAACGGCCTGAATGATTCCGGTAAACATGAATGTAATTTTATCAGATAGCCGCATTACACCTGCTAGAATTCTACCCCATGCCAATGTCCTACGAACTCTTCATCGGCCTGCGCTATACCCGCGCCAAGCGCCGCAATCACTTCATTTCGTTCATTTCCATGACCAGCATGGTGGGTATCGCACTGGGCGTTGCGGCGCTTATCGTCGTGCTGTCGGTGATGAACGGTTTTCAGCATGAGTTGCGATCGCGTATCCTTGGGGTGGCTGCTCACCTGCAGATCAGCGGGGTCAATAACGAGCTGGCCGATTGGCCACACGTGACGGAGTTGATCGGCAGCAATCCCGAGATCCAGGGGAGTGCACCATACATCATGGCGCAGGGCATGTTGTCTTTTGGCCAGGCCGTGCAGGGCGTTGTGGTGCGTGGCGTGCTACCGGACAAGGAAGATCGGGTGGCGGAGATCGGTGCGCATATCAAGGCGGGCGATTTCAATGCATTGCGGCCAGGCGAGTTCGGTATCGTACTGGGCGCGGATCTGGCGCGCATGCTGGGTGCCGCCATCGGCGACAAGGTGGTGGTGATGGCGCCGCAAGGCCAGTTCACGCCTACCGGCGTGATGCCGCGTCTCAAGCAGTTCCGCGTGGTCGGCATTTTTCAGGTCGGCATGTATGAGTATGATGCGGCGCTGGCGCTGATCCATCTGGATGACGCGGCCAAGCTGTACCGTATGGGCGACAAGGTGTCCGGGCTGCGTCTGAAGCTGACAGACCTCTACCGTGCGCCGGAAGTTTCGAGTGAGCTAAGCCGGCAATTGAACTCCTACGGCAACTATTACGTTACCGACTGGACCGAGCAGCACGCCAACTTTTTCCGTGCAGTGCAGATGGAGAAGCACGTGATGTTCGTCATTCTCACTTTGATTGTTGCTGTTGCGGCGTTCAATATTGTATCCACGCTGGTGATGGCGGTGACGGACAAGCGCGCCGATATCGCCATCCTGCGAACCTTGGGGGCAAGCCAGCGCAGCATCATGCGGATATTCATCGTGCAGGGCGCCCTGATCGGCGTGATCGGTACGTTGATGGGCGTGGTCGGTGGTGTGCTGATCGCGGTGAATATCGAAACCATCGTGCCCTTCATCGAACATTTGTTCGGCGTCCAGTTTCTGGCCAAGGACATTTATTACATCAGCGACCTGCCTTCGGAACTGCAATGGGGGGATGTCGCCGTGATTACCTCGGTTTCGCTGGTGCTGAGCCTGCTGGCGACACTGTATCCGAGCCGGCGCGCGGCCAACACCCATCCGGCGGAGGCGCTGCGTTATGAGTAGTTCCCCTGTCATTGCTTGCCGCAATCTGCACAAGACTTATGCCGGGCTGGAGGTTGCGGTGCTCAATGGCATCGATCTGGAGATCGGGGCAGGCGAGCAAGTGGCCATTGTCGGGGCTTCCGGCTCCGGCAAGAGTACGCTGTTGCACTTGTTGGGCGGCTTGGATGTTCCCACACAGGGCAATGTCAGTCTGCTAGGTCATGATCTGGCGAGCTTGAGTGAAAACCGGCGCGGCGAACTGCGCAACCAGTCGCTTGGTTTCATCTACCAGTTTCACCACCTGCTGCCGGAATTCACCGCGCTGGAAAACGTTGCCATGCCGCTGTTGATTCGACGCATGCCGCGCAATGAAGCATTTGGGGTGGCGGCAACCATTCTGGATAAAGTCGGGCTCGGCAAGCGCTTGCAGCATATGCCGGGAGAACTTTCCGGCGGCGAGCGTCAACGCGCAGCGGTTGCAAGGGCTTTGGTGACCAGACCGCAGTGCGTGATGGCCGATGAGCCGACCGGCAATCTTGACCGCCACACAGCGCACAGCGTGTTCGATCTGATGCTGGAACTCAATCGTGGCATGAATGCCAGTCTGGTCGTGGTGACGCATGATCTGGAACTGGCCGGCCGCATGGGACGCGTATTGCGGTTGGAGGATGGCCGCCTGCTGACGGCCTGACAGGATATGCGCAGCGCCATTCTGGCGTTTGTCATGGGTGTCTGGTGCTTGCAGCAGATGCCGCAATTGCCCGATTGGTACTGGGCAATACTGCTGCCTTTGATGCTTCTGCCCGTATGGTTGATGCCGCGCCGCCTGCAGCCGGGTAAAGACTTTTTCCTTTTGATTTTTTTCGCCGGGCTGGGCCTCTTCTGGGCGACGTTCGTGGCGCAACTTCGCCTGTCCGATGCGCTCCCGCATGAATGGGAAGGGCAGGATATCCAACTGATTGGCGTGGTGGCTTCGCTGCCGCAAATTCAGGAGCACGGCGAGCGTTTTCTATTTGATGTGGAACAGGTAGAAACCGCCGATGCCCCTGTGCCGCAACACATTTCAATTACCCGCTACTTTGCCGGGTATCGCGACTCGGTTCCGCGTTCCGCAGGAAGCGAGTTCCGCCCTGGAGAGCGCTGGCGGCTTACGGTCAGACTGAAGCAGCCGCATGGCAGCTACAACCCGCAAGGTTTTGACTTTGAGGCATGGGCGCTGGAGCGCAATATCCGGGCGACGGGTTATATACGCAAGAGCCCGGACAATACGCGCTTGCAGCAACTTGTCTATCGTCCCGCCTATCTTGTCGAGCGCGTACGCGAACAAGTGCGTCAGCGCTTTCAGTCGGTTCTGAAGGATGCGCCCTATGCGGGAGTGTTGCGGGCATTGGTGATTGGCGATGACGATGCGATTTCCGATACGGATTGGGAAATCTTCCGCCGTACTGGCGTTGTGCATTTGATGAGCATTTCAGGGCTGCACGTTACCATGGTCGCAGGGCTGGCTTTTGCCTTGGTGTTTGCTTTGTGGCGGCGCGTGGAATGGCTGGCGTTGCGTTTGCCCGCTCGCAAGGCTGCCGCATTGTCAGGGCTGGTTGCCGCAGGGATTTATTCCATGGTTGCCGGTTATGCCGTGCCTACGCAGAGAACTTTTTACATGCTGGCGGTGGTTGCTGCCGCACTGTGGTCGGGGAGAACGGTTTCCTTTTCGTTGGTGCTCTGCTGGGCGCTGCTTGCGGTTGTCCTGATCGACCCGTGGGCGGTGCTGGCGCCCGGCTTCTGGCTCTCTTTCGGCGCCGTTTCCATGCTTGGATATGCTGGCAGCAACCGGCTGATGCGGCCTGGCTGGTTGCGTGAGGCGGCGCACGCGCAATGGGTGGTTACGATCGGGTTGACGCCATTGCTGCTGGTTTTGTTCCAGCAGGTTTCCATCGTTTCGCCGCTGGCCAATGCCTTTGCCATTCCACTCATCAGTCTGGTGGTGACGCCACTGACCTTGCTGGGCGCTGTCATCCCGTTTGACTTCATCCTGCATGCCGCCCATGCGGTCATGGCCTGCTGCATGTGGCTGTTGCGGGCGTGTGCCGACCTGCCCGTGGCGGTATGGCAACAGCATGCCCCGACGGTCTGGACGGTATTGGTGGCTATCATCGGCGTGCTGTGGCTGCTGTTGCCGCGCGGGTTCCCCGTGCGTTGGCTGGGAGGGGTGGCGCTGGCCCCCATGTTTTTACTGCTCCCCGCGCATCCATTGCCGGGAGAACTGCGTGTGGCAATCCTGGATGTCGGCCAAGGTCTGGCGGTCGTCGTTCATACAGCAAGGCATGCGCTGTTGTACGATGCCGGCCCGCGCTATTCCGAGGATGCTGATAGTGGTAATCGCATCATTCTGCCTTACCTGCAACGCAGTGGCATAAACCGGCTGGATGGCTTGGTAATTACCCACGATGATGTTGACCATACCGGTGGGGCTGCGTCGGTGATGCGAGGTATTCCTATCGATTGGCTGACATCGCCTTTGCCTGAAATTCATCCGCTGTCGGGCTTCGTAGCCCGGCAGTTACGGTGCTTTGCCGGACAATCCTGGGTATGGGATGGCGTGCGATTCGACATGCTCCACCCGACTTGGGAAAGCTACAGTGCTGAAAGGCTGAAAGACAATGATCGCAGTTGCGTGCTCAAGATCAGCAGCCCCTATGGCAGTTTGCTCCTGACCGGAGACATCGAGCGGGTGTCTGAAATGGAGCTGCTGGAACGAGATGAATCGGTTTTATCAACGGATGTGCTTGTAGCGCCGCATCACGGAAGTAAAACCTCATCTACCCAACCGTTTGTCGACAGTGTGCATCCTAAAATCACGGCATTCACGGTAGGCTACCGTAACCGCTTCGGTCACCCCAAAGCGGAAGTGGTGGAACGCTATCGATCCCTCGGTAGTGCCATATATCGTAGTGATACCGATGGTGCGCTGTTGGTAGATTTTGCAGCAGGGCAGAGGGCCGCTGTGCGAGCCTCGAGGCGGGTGCAGCCGAGATATTGGCAAAATGCGGAATGGAGCCTTGCCGAACCTGCGATAACCGATTAGGTAGCTTTTGATCTCGCAGTCCACCTTGCCATCGCTTGGCGTATGCTTGCATTTTGGATGTGGGCTAAGAAATGAAGCAGATGATTGCAGTTGCAGGGTTGCCGAAAACATCGGCGCAGGCTAAAGTAGCGCGAATTTTTACCAATAAGGAAATCCATCGTGTGGAGCATCATTCAGGCAGCCGGCTGGCCTATTTGGCCGCTGATTCTGGCCTCAGTCGTATCGTTGGCCATCATCGGTGAGCGTTTTTGGGCACTGCGCTCGGGCGCCGTGGCCCCCAAGTCATTGCTACCCGAAGTGCAGCAGTGGCTAAAGCAGCGCGGCATGACCAAAGAGACTTGCGTGCGCCTGGAGCAGCATTCACCGCTGGGCGAGATTTTTTCCAGTGCGCTATGCAATACGGATACGTCGCGCGAAGTGATGAAGGAGGCGATTGAAGAAACAGGTCGCGCCGTTGCACACAAGCTGGAGCGTTATCTGACCACGCTGGGCACCATCGCCACCGTCAGCCCCTTGCTGGGACTGCTCGGTACCGTTATTGGCATGGTTGAACTGTTCGGCGCGTTCACTTCCACTGGTCACGATATTGCCCAGTTCGCCCGTGGCATTTCCGTGGCGCTGTACAACACCGCCATGGGGATTATTGTCGCTGTTCCCAGCATGATTTTCTATCGTCACTTTCGCGCCAAGGTGGATAGCCTGATCATCGAAATGGAGCAGGAGGCCATCAAATTGGTGGAAATTCTCCATGGCGAACGCAAGTAGGATCTGGAAATGAATTTTCAGCGCGGAAGGCGGAACGAGGAACTGGAAATCAATCTGGTTCCGCTGATAGACGTATTGCTCGTTATCATCATTTTTCTGGTGGTGAGCGCTACCTTCTCGCGCATCAACGAGCTGCAGATCAACCTGCCTACTGCCGATGCCAGCACCCCGCAAGAAAAGCCGTTCATAATCACGGTCGGTGTCG
>Ga0066403_1000091_pt1 | contig 9431 bp, 6 predicted proteins | sample LakWasMeta3_LOW4_2_FD_59490 | JGI IMG/M metagenome (GOLD analysis project Ga0066403, IMG submission 59490) | Freshwater sediment methanotrophic microbial communities from Lake Washington under simulated oxygen tension - Sediment Metagenome 3_LOW4 | ecosystem: Environmental > Aquatic > Freshwater >...
GGCAAACCTTTTTTCTACGGCGCTTTTGAACCCTTAACGGCAGCAGGCGTCCTTCCGCAGGCCATTCTCACTGATCCGTGGGTGACAACTGGCTACGATGGCAAACCAAGAGTGATTGAGGCCACAACGATGTACGGCTTCGGAAGCTCTTACGATTATCCCTATCCGGAAATTAATTTCGAAAACTCAACTCCAACAATCATCAATGCCGTTTTACCTGCTGGAACAAAAGATGTTTGCGATTTAACTCGCATCGATCTTCCGACTGATCTCACTTTTCACACACAAATTTCTCTTCCTCCGACAGGCATGGATCACTACGCCCTACCAAGCGAATATGGAAATTATCGTTGGGACAATTCCAAAGTACCGGCTTGGCCTTCAGTAGAACTCACAGTTATAGATCCTTACATCACTTTATCTTGCGATAAAGTTTTCAGCTTCGAAGGTACATTTCAATGGCCTTACGAATTTGATCAGATGGATGGACTCTGCAAAGGCTCAGTCGATCGCCAGATGACAATGGAAGGAACATTCTTCGTTGAAGATGAAAACAAAGTTCACGGCTTTCTTCACGTCAAAAAACCGACAGTCACTTCTACGGGAGCAGTCTCTGCTTATTTCAGTGGAAACGATTTTGATATTGAACTCGACGGCTTTATCAGAACCACTGAAGAGGGAAAAAAAGTAGTTGATCTCGCTTATTTCGACGGAGGCGACGGCATTTCCTGGAACTATACATTGAGCTGTTTCGGGGCCACTCAAAAGTACTCGTGGTTTGCGGCTGCCCGCGAATTTTTAAAAGTCATGCAGGAAGATGAAATCTGGAGTGATATCAATCCTGGCTACATTACATTTGATCTCGAAAACGATGAAAAAGATTATGATGTAGATAAAGGCGGACAAGGCACCGCTCACGTTCACCGCGTCTGGAAAAAACTCTACTAAAAATTTGATCACGCCGCCTTTTTCCACTACGATTATGGAAAGAGGTGGCCATGAAAAAAATATTTCTATTAACATTTCTACTTTCTTTCCGCGCATTTTCCTGGGAAGCTCCGGAAGTTCTCGAAGAAGCTTGCTATGACGGCTGTACAATCGAAATGCAGACGATGTACGAAAAATACCTGAGCCTCACAACTCCACCATCCCTTGAACCTGCTATGTATTCCGGCGAATGCCATCATCAATCAGGCAGTCTTGATCCTGAAACAACTCACTATATCGGACTTCTCATCGACACCTACAATGGTCAGCAGACCATGTCTCCCGTTCTTCAATATTTCGGCGAAGAAAACGATATGAAAGACTGGACTCTCGAAGATGCAAGAAGAGAAATGTCCGGCGACTGGAAAAAGAACGGACAATTCAAACTCTATCCGACTTCACTCACTTCACATTACGATGATGATGAAGGTTATCCCGTTCTCGTCTACTGGGCCCGTCAGGATCAGGTCACAAAAGATATTTATTTTATGGGCTATATGCGCGGCTGGAGCACAGCTTTTTGTGTCGCTCATCCGAACAAAACAAAATAATTTCAACTGCTGCAATGAGACTTGAAGAAACGAACTATTTCTTCAATACTCAATCAACATTTTATGGGTGCTATTTTTAAAATAGCAGTGTCGAAGTAATAGGGTCATTACTTCTTTTCCTTGAAAAAGGAAGAGGAGACATTTTTGATTCTTCAATCCAACCAATTTATTTTAATAACTACATATCTGAATCGATTACACGATCTTTCGTCTTTATTTAGACGAAAGTCTCCTTAAGAAGAGGGAGGGGTCACTGTGTAACGGCCCCTCTTTTTTTTATTCATATATAAAAATGAAAAAAGAGTGGAAGCCTTTTTTCATGATGCTACAATGAATTATCTCACTTGTATCAGGAGCTTTATGCGTGAAAATTATTTTACTTTGCCTGAGTTTGCTCACAATAAACGAAGCTGCTCTAGCGAAAACAAAAAATAAAAAGAAATCCCGTGCGGCCAAAACAACCAGACTTTCCAAAGAAGATGCTAAAGAGCTTTGCTTAACCAATGAGGGCGCTTCTATTACTGATGAAAAACTAGAAAGTTGTATCGCGAAAACAATGAAGGCCGGAAAATTTGTGAAATAAAAAAAAGCCTCGTCTTGCGAGGCCTTTTAATCTTTTTTATGCTTTCCACTTATGTGATATTTTTCTCCATTCAAAATAAATAACCGGATAAATCAAAAGCTCGAGAAGGAAAGAAGTAAAAATCCCTCCGATCATCGGCGCCGCAATTCGCTTCATGACATCTGCGCCCGCTCCTGAAGACCACATAATCGGGATAAGACCAGCAATAAGCGCACTGACAGTCATGAGTTTAGGTCTTAAACGGTGAACAGCTCCTTCGTAAATTGATTCGGTTAAATCGTATTCGTTGTTCATCTGCCCTTTCTTCAAACGTTCTTCATAAGAAAGATCCAGATAAAGCAGCATGAAGACTCCGGTCTCGGCATCCAGTCCCATCAGCGCAATCATTCCTACCCATGCGGCTATCGACATGTGATAGCCGAGAATATTCATTAACCAGATCGCTCCTACTAATGAAAAAGGGACAGCGAGAAGAACGATGGATGTTTTAATCCATGACTTGGTATTGAAATAAAGCAGGAAGAAAATAATAAAGATTGTCACCGGTATGACAACTTTCAATCTTTCTTTCACGCGGATCATATTTTCATACTGCCCGCTGAACGATAGTGAATACTTCGAAGGCAATTTGATTTTTTGCGCGACGATTTTTTTCATTTCTTCAACAGTAGATCCGATATCCGCCTTGTTCGTATCGACGTCGACAAAAACGTAGCCAACAGGCAGACCATTTTCATTTCGGATCATCGCTGGGCCGCTGGCAAATTTTACTTTCGCCACCTGAGACAGCGTGACTTTTTGTCCGGCCATATTCATCAGCACTACGTTTTTAATTTCTTCGCTGTTTTCTCTATAGTCACGTGAAAGTCTGACTGTAACAGGAAAGTGCTCTCGCCCATTGAGTGTAATATTGACTTCCTGACCGCCAACCTGGGCCATCATCTGGTCCTGAGCTTCCATCATAGTCAGACCGAAATTTGAAAGGGCCTCGCGGTCAAAATCCACATCGAGGAAGAATCCACCCGCCACGCGTTCAGCAACAACGGTGCGGACGTGTTTTACGTTCTTCAATTCCTTTTCAATATCAATCGAAATTTTTTCAATCGTTGAAATATCAGGCCCGAAAACTTTAACTCCGACGCTGCTTCGAATCCCTGTCGATAACATATCGATGCGGTTTTTAATCGGCATTGTCCAGATATTCGGCATTCCCGGATAAGTGAGTTTGGCATTCAGTTCTTCAACCAACTCATCTTCTGTGATTTTTCGGTTGAAAAGTCCTAGAACTTTTTTCGTGCGCCACTGATCTTTTGGTTTCAATTGAATAGTTGTTTCAATCATTGAAATAGGAGCCGTATCTGTTGATGTATTCGCGCGTCCCGCTTTCCCAAGAACAGTGTCGACTTCAGGAATTTCTTTGATCATTTTCCCTTGTTGAGTCAGAATCCTTTGGGCCTCCTGCAAAGACAATCCAGGAAGAGCTGTCGGCATGTAGAGAAGACTTCCTTCGTGAAGTGTCGGCATGAACTCAGATCCAAGCATATAATAGCCAGGGATAACCGAGAGAACGAGCAGTGAAGCCACGATCATCGTCTGCTTTCTGAATTTCAAAACGAAGTGAACAACTGGTCCGTAAATTTTAAATAATCTTCTGCTGATCGGATGTTTTTCTTCCGAATAATATTTTCCGATTAAAAGAGTATTCGCCAATTTGTTGACAGCTTCAGATTTGAAATTGAAACCATCAATGCGCGAAAACATCATTCTTACAGCTGGATCAAGTGTGATCGAAAGAAGAGCTGCGATCGCCATTGCAAAGTTTTTTGAATACGCCAGCGGCTTGAACATGCGCCCTTCCTGATCAACAAGCGTAAAGATCGGAAGAAAGGCCACGGCAATAACGAGAAGGGAGAAAAACACTGAAGGTCCAACTTCCAGAAGTGCCTCAAGTCTGACATGAAGGAAACTTTCTTTTCTACCGTTTTCATCCCAATGCTGGATTTTCCTGTAGGCGTTTTCCACTTCGACAATCGCCCCGTCGACAAGAACCCCGATGGAAATGGCAATCCCTGCAAGGCTCATGATGTTCGAGCTTTGTCCTGAAAGATAAAGCGGGATAAAGGCAAGTAATACGGAAATCGGAATAGTAATAATCGGAACAAGTGCCGAAGGCACGTGCCATAAGAAAATCAGAATCACGATACTCACGATGATCATTTCTTCGATGAGATTATGTTTCAGTGTTTGCAAAGCGCGGCCAATCAGATCAGAGCGGTCATACACCGTTTGAATTTCCACTCCTTCAGGCAGAGAAGATTTCAGTTCTTCTAATTTCGCTTTAACTCTTTCAATAACACGGGGAGTATCCTCGCCCTGTCTCATAATGATAATTCCTGAAACAGTATCGCCTTCTCCGTTTAAATCCGAAATCCCTCTGCGCGCAGCTGGTCCGGGTGAAACATGTGCCACTTCTTTCAATCTGACAACTGAATGCGTTTTCAGATCGCGGTAAATAATGGTGTCGCGAAGTTCATCCAGATTTTTGATAAGCCCCGAACTTCTGATCATGTATTCAGTGCCGGAAACTTCAATGAGACCGGCCCCACTTTCCTGATTGCTTTCCCTGATCGCTTTCATGACATCAGAAAAAGTCAGGTGAAAATTCTGAAGTTTATAAGGATCAACATGAATCTGCAGCTCAGTGGAATTTCCCCCCAGGGTTGCAACTTCTGAAACACCTGGAAGAGATTGCAAGTGAAATTTTAAATTGAAATCCTGAAAGTTGCGAAGTTCGTTAATTGAATGAGAGTGAGTTTTATCAACTAAAGCATACTGAAAAATCCAACCGACACTGGTCGCATCGGGTCCGATTTCAGTCTTGGCGTCTTTTGGCAATGAAGGAGTGACTCTGTTGAGAAATTCGAGAACGCGGCTTCGGGCCCAGTAAAGATCTGTCCCGTCTTCGAAAATAACGTAGACATAACTTAAACCGTAATCAGTGAGTCCGCGCACGGCCTTTACTTTAGGCATCCCCAGAAGTCCGCTGACAATCGGATACGTGACCTGGTTTTCCACAATCTCAGGCGATTTCATCCACTGTGTGTAAATGATGACCTGAGTGTCTGAAAGATCGGGAATCGCATCGAGCGGAATATTTTTCAATGAAAAATAACCACTCATCATCAGCATGGCCGTCAAGGCAATCACAATGAATTTATTGTGGACCGAATATTCAATTATCTTTTTAATCATAATAGCAGCGCCTTACTCGCGGTTAAATTTCATGCGTGATTCAGAATCGATAAGGAAGTTTGCGTGAGTTGTAACTACGTCCCCTTCTCTTAATCCTTCCAGGATTTCCACTTCTCCATTGGAGACAAGACCGATTTTCACGCCGAGTGGATTGAGCGTTGAATTCTTCTGATCGAGAAGGAATACATAATCTTTCTCCCCAGTGTGGAGAACAGCTTCTTCAGGGATCTTGATAATCTGGTCTTTCTTTAAATGAATTGTGGCAAGAAGAGATGTTTCTGCTCTCAACGTTCCGTCGTAAGTAAGAACACCGTCCACTTTTACAGTTCGCCCCATAGGTTCAATATAGGTATCAATTCTCGTCAACTTTCCGTGCAACTCAAGCAGATCAAGCGCCGGGATTTTTACCGTGACAGCATAACCTGGCTTAACGAACCGCTGATCTTTCTCTGAAACATAGAGCGAGAATTGATTACCGCCGTTCATTTTTCCAAAAGATTTAATCAAATATTCAAAGTTGCCTTTTTTCACTGTATAAAGTTTGGCACCGCTCAGGTTAAAACTTTTCTGATCAAGAGCAATGGATTTACGACTTTCAATCTTCGAGGTGTCTTCGATCGCCTTCTCTTCGCGCTTCACCAGTTCCATGTGGCAGATCGGGCAAAGGCCAGGGGCACTCGTATGCACTTCGGGGTGCATGACACACGTCCAATAAAACTTGATTGCCTTCTGTACTTTTTCAGCAGCGTGAACTGCTTCAGCATAAACCATCTGCGCGACACTGATGACGGCAAACAATAGAAAGATAAACCAGCGCATTTTCATAAAAACCTCTTAGAGATAAAGCTCAGTCCATTCAAAATATTTTTTTTGTTCTTCAATTTCTTTTTCAAGAATTTTCATTTTAATCATCGATAAATCATCCACACTCATTTTGTAATTCATGAGTGTCTTCATATCGATGTAAGAGTAGCCTGCATAGAGGCGGAATTTTTTCTCGCGGATAGGAAGACTTGTCTCTTTGAGAAACTTCAGCGTTTGTCCGATATCTTTCAACTCGCTTTTCAAAGTTGCTTTTTTCGCTTCAATTTCTGTTGAAAGATTGGTGCGCGCATATTTCATCGCTTCCACTTTATAGCTGGCCGTATCCACTTCTCTTTTCTGTTGTCCAAAAAATAAAAATGGCAGAGTTATTCCCACCATCAGTTCTTTGGAATCTTCATAAAGCATTGTGTAGCCTTTATTAAATTTTGCCTTGAGTTCAATTTCCGGAAGGAACTCGGCCTTTTTCATCGACACTTCTGATTCCATCACGGCAATTTGAGAATTCAAATTTTTGAGTTCCAGATTATCTGAAGTCACGGCTTCGCGGTCCAGATCCACATTTCCCAGTTCCGGATCGGTCAAAGGATTGTTCAGATCCTCTCCCATCATCTGATTGAGCATTTTTTTCATACGCTCGCTTTCATTCTGATTTTGTTCAAGAAGAATTTTTATTTCCGCGAGATCATTTCGTCCTTCGACAATTGTAAATCTCTCTTCTTGTCCCTGAACCTGACCAGATTGAAGTCTACTTAAAAACTTATCAAGGGATGTTTTCTTCGCACTTAATATTTCTCTCTCTTTAGTGATTTTATAAAGTTCAAGAAAAATGGAAAAAGCCTCTTTGCGGACTTTTTTAAAAGCGAGCTCGACGAATTCGGACTGAACAGTTTCAGATTTTTCTTTAATCGTTGAATCAGCTGAGATTTTCACCGGATTCGGAAACATCTGAGAGACTTCAAGCGAGCGCTGCATTTTCATTTTGCTGTCAAAGAAAGGAGTATTTGTATTCATTTCACTGATGGCAATTTGAGGGGCCGCCCAGAAAGTTGAAACGCTGCTTTTGGTGGCCTTGAGCTTCGCTTCCTCTTCTTTGACCATGGGGTTTCGTTCGCGGATTTTAGCGAACAATTCCGGTGCGGTTAAGGCGTAAGAGTTTGCACTCAGGAGGCAACCAACAATAAAAAGACTTGAAATACGGGTCATGACCTATCCTTATGATCTGTTTCAAAACGTATACGCCCGTGCCAGGCGATTTGTGACATAGGATAAGTCTAAGGGTTTTTTAGTGAGAGGTCGACACCTTATGGCTTGAGAAAGTGGTCTGTAATTCTTGCTTCAAGAGTTCCAGAACAGCAGGATATTTGACCGCAGGGACCTGGATGTCAGGTGTATTCTGAAGCAAAAGAAGCTTAAAATCCTCTGCAAGAATTTCTTCAGGATGGATGTAATAATGAGAGTTCGCTTTGACGACTTCCTTATAATTCGTTTCAGAAACTTTATAGAGAACCGGTGCTGTTTCACTCAGAGTTGAGAGATCAAGCAGTCCCAATTTATAAACAAGGGCCTCATCAACTGGTCCATTAATTTCTTCCTGTCTGATGGCAGAATACATAAATGGCACAATCAAACGGTCTGCTCCGCGAGCGTTCACAACGACAGCGTGATCATAAAAAAAGGCATCGGGATTTGTCGTTCTGATTTTTTCAAGCTGGGCCGGAATCTCAACTCTCTTGACCGGTGAAAAGCCAATAAGGGAAAAAAGCTCGTCGCCAAGCTTGGGATTGTGTCTACTCATGATGTGAAACATTTCATGATAAAAAGTCGCAAGGTCGGTGGCAATTTCCCCACCGGCCCCGGCCGGAAAAATGATGCCGTTTCTTCTTGTGTAATGAGAATGAAACGCATCTTCACCGTTCGTTTTAATCAGCAAAACTTCCGCAGGAAGCGACAGATTCAGATGCAAATCGCTTACGACTCTGTTGAAAGTTTCAATTTTCTTGTTAAGCGATGCTTTTTCCTGTTCGCTCCACTCCAGCGGCGTGGATTTTAAAAAGTTCAGATGCTGGTCAAGCGTGATGGTTTCTTTTGTTGAATGATAAAGGGACAAATCGAGTGGAGAAAGAATATCGGTATAGTTGTCTCTCTCAGTCAGAAACGTTTGAGCTTCCTGAAGATTTAAAAAAATAAAGCGCGTTTCAGAAAACGCGGTATTTAACGACAGACAGAATGCGACTATCAACCACAGCTTATTCATTGACGAGAGCTCCTCTAGGTTTCAAAGTTCCGGGGCGGGCATTGAGAGAAAGCGCCACTGACATCGAAGATGAACTAAGTTTCCACACGCCCTTTTGCTTGTTGGTCAGAGACTCTCCGGCAAAAACCAGATAACTGTATTTTCCGTAGTGAATGAGCTTGTTGGCGAGAATTTCGTATGAGTTTGCATCGCTCGCCGAAACAAAGACCATCACGTTTTGAGTTTTCAAATCGCGCGACACCAGCGTGAAGCTGTTGTTTGTCACTGTCGATGTTTGTCCACTGACTTGAATATCATTGGATCCGACAATAGTGCCTTTATCTTTAACAGAATCATTGAATGAAGAAACTAGCTTGTTCTCTTTTCCCAGAATCCATACGGATGAACCTGCAGGCAGAGTTGATACGTCGCTGTCGATGATCACTTCATAAGAGCCATCTTTTGGAAGCGCCTGCGAGAGAATATCAATAAATTTCTTCTGAGCTTCAGCAGAACTTTTTTCCGAAATTACGAAATAAGTTTTCGGCGCTCCAAGGGCCATTGTTAAAACAGCAGGCACTTCGTCCTTTGCAAGTCTTCTCATAAGATCGAATTCCGGATCCACTTGTAAAAAGACAGGACGCTTCGCAAAGTTGAGATCGAGACTGAGCTCTCTGTCTTTCATTTCCACTTCTGATTGAATCGCAGCTGTCTCACCTTCGAGAGTGACAGCTAGAGGAATTTTGATGGCGAAAACGTTTTCAGTCTGAACCTGCGTCAGTTTAATGTGCAGACGGAATCCGTTTTGAAGAGCAGAGACTGTGGCCTCGGCAATTTTCAAAGTGGGTGCACCTGTGCGTTTCGTCCACTGAGCAAAGTCATCTGCCAGATTTTTTCCTGAAGCCACTTCAAGGCTTTTTTGAATTTCGGCGTAAGAAACTTTTTTGAATTTGTTATTCACGTAAAAATGATTGAAACCTTTTTTGAAAACAGCATCACC
>Ga0066403_1000092_pt1 | contig 9342 bp, 13 predicted proteins | sample LakWasMeta3_LOW4_2_FD_59490 | JGI IMG/M metagenome (GOLD analysis project Ga0066403, IMG submission 59490) | Freshwater sediment methanotrophic microbial communities from Lake Washington under simulated oxygen tension - Sediment Metagenome 3_LOW4 | ecosystem: Environmental > Aquatic > Freshwater...
CGACCATCCAGTTGATCGGGGTTTTTTTATGCCTTGAGAAAGGGAGTTCGTTTGGTTGAAGCGGCCGATAAAGTTATGGATCAATGGGCTCAATTCGGGTTGTCCGGCCTGGTCATCGCGGCATTTTTTATGTTTTGCCGTTTTCTCATTACGGAGCATAGGGCAGAACGGCAGGAGTGGATATGTGCCTACCGTGAGCAGTCGAAGCTCATGAATGAGACGCAGTCCGAAACGAACGCTGTGATTCGTGAGCTGGTGACGGTAGTCAGAGAGGCTAATGTGCGCAGTCAACGCGACTGATGCCAAAGTCGGCAAAGATGCCGTGCAGGCATACTTTATGCCCGGCTCTTCTGGATTCGCCTGGATTCTGCGAGGCGCACAAGTCAGAGCGATTTAATAGCCAGCGAGAAAGCGATAGCCGCCGTGGATCATCAACTCAGCGCGGGTATGATTACCGCTGGCAAAAGGTACGTAAAGGCTATCTTGCCAAGCATCCATTATGTGTGCATTGTGAGGCTAATGGCCGTGTCACAGCAGCTACAGAGATCGATCACATAGTGCCGATACAAGTAGCACCTATGCGCAAGTATGACCGCACTAATTGGCAAGCTTTATGCAAGTCATGCCACTCTGCCAAAACTGCAAAGGATAAAATAAAATATCCGCTAAAATAATTACGTAGGTGGGGGGCGGGTCGAATCTCTACAGCCTATCAACACTAGACCGATTTCCCAGCTTTGTATTTGCGGGCTTGGAATTAAATAGAAAAAGCCCAAAGAAGGAGCGATCATGGCAAAAGGAAGAAAACCGGAGTTAGTTACTGGCAGTAAATTTACGGCGCTGCCGCTTCATGATGAGCCGCAATCAATTCATATTGCAAGGGCAAACGCATTAAGGCCATCTGATGATCTTAATGAAAATGAGTTGAAGGTGTGGGATCGTATAGCGCCAACGCTTGCTATGCTGGGAAGGCTTAAGCCGCACTTTGTTGATGCTCTTGCCGAGTATTGCCGGGTTGTTAGAAGGCTTGCGGATGCAAGATTATATTTAGATGAGGCAGACTGGACGTATGTTATCACAGGCAGAAACGGCCAGCAGCACAAAAGCCGCCCTGAAGTTGCGCAATTGAATGATGATTGGCGCAAGTGGCGATCATTAGTTGGTGAGTTTGGCTTAGCTCCTGCGGCTGAACGCGGGATGCAATCAGGTCAAGGCGATCTATTCGATGACTTTGATAATTTCTAATGCTTGATTCAATCAATTTAGATTCAGAATTAAAAAATTTCAACCCTGGAAAAGACCCATTCGCATCAAATAAATTCTGCACAGAAAAAAAAGACCCAAAAACTTCACACCTAGAAAATATTGAAGATTCCGCCCTAAAACGCTATATAAAAAAAAATACCATACTTCTGGAAAAAATAGCAGAAATAGGGCTTACAGAAAAAAACGAGCAAATCAGAATTATTACCAAACGGACATTCAACGCCATCCAGTTCTTAGAATTCGTCAGCGAAACAGAAATTATAACAGACCTAAAAATAGCAATTTATTCAATCAACTATTTTGCGGCAAAAATACTTATCGAGTTAATAGATACAGGCCGGATACAAAAAGCAGAAATACTAATGTCGAACCTGCGAAATGCCGCCCATCGCGAGAAAGAAGAAATAATAAAAAACAGCTTCATAAAAAACGAAAAAATAGACTTGTTTTTTTGCTCAAGCCATGCAAAAGTATTTTCATGTGCTACGGAATCTGGAAATTACTACACGGTAGAAGGAAGTGGAAACCTTGCCTACAATAGCAGGATAGAGCAATACATAATTGATAATGATAAAGAAATGTATGAATTCACTTGTGAATGGTTTTCCGAAATCCGCGAATACCTGAAAAATAAAAAAGAATACCAAACTGCATGAGTGACAATGACTGCATACTTTTCATTGATGATGAAATGGCAAAGTACATCATCGCTTATACTCGTAGCCGCGATAAAAAAAATTCAGAAATAGCTACCATATTGGGGATTAGCAAAGGCCAGGAAATCGAGTTAAACAAACGGGCTGTTGCTGTCGGAATTATCCTGCAAAACAACGAAATAGCTGAAATAGCAATGAAATGTGTAAATGCAATAATTAATAATCATGTCAAAAAATTAAAAGATTAAAATTTGACAGATGACCCGCTTGAGAAAGCCGCCCAATACGGGCGCGATGTGATGACCGGTAAGATCATCACAGGAAAGCTGACAAAGTTAGCAGTTCAACGCCACGACAATGATTTGAAAAAAGCCCCCGACAGAGGGCTTTTTTTTTGCGAGGATTCAGCCCGCAGAGCCTTAACGCTATTCAGCTTTTTAAAGCATAGCAAAGGTGAATGGGCAGGACAGACATTAGAGCTAGAGCCGTGGCAATCCTGGATTATCGCCTGTGTATTCGGCTGGAAAAATCAGGAAACCGACAAGCGACGATATCGAACAGTATATGAAGAAATAGCCCGCAAAAACGGCAAGACCACCAAGCTTGCTGGCATAGGATTATACGGGCTAACCAAGGACGATGAAGGCGGGCCTGAAATATACACCGCATCAACCAAGCGCGAACAGAGCCGAATTCTTTTTGACGAAGCCTCAAGGATGATAAAACAGTCCAGGCCGCTACAGCGCCGCCTTGATGTGCAGCAACACAGGATTATCAACCAATCCAACTTTGGCAAGTTCGAGCCGCTAAGTGCAGACGGCCAAACGATGGACGGCCTTAATCCCCATCTTGCATTAGTCGACGAACTTCATGCCCATAAAACCGCTGAAGTCTGGGACGTGCTCAAATCAGCATTAGGCGCACGTTCGCAACCGCTGATATGGGCGATTACCACGGCCGGATTCAACAAAAACGGTATTTGCTACGAAGTCCGCGATTACGCTATCAAAGTGTTGACCGGAGTCGTCGACGATGACAGTTTTTTTAGCATGGTTTATACCCTCGATGAGGGCGACGACTGGCAGGATGAAGCCAACTGGATAAAGGCCAATCCAAATTTAGGCGTATCGGTTAGCCTGGATTATCTCCGCGAACAGGCACGGCAAGCCGCCGTCATGCCCACGTCAAAAATAAATTTTTTCACGAAGCATTTAAACATCTGGGTTACAGGCGCTACAGCCTGGTGTAACCTGGAATTATGGCAGGCTTGTGTCGCTGACTATTTACCCGACAGGATTCAGGAGCCAATCGAGGTTTATTTAGGCCTCGATCTGGCGTCTGTTTCCGACATCGCCAGCATTGGCGGTATTGCTATCATGCCCGATGGCCGCTGGCTGGTATTCGGCAAGCATTATCTGCCTGAAGAAGCTATCGACAATAATATCCGCAAAAGCACAGTCCCTTTCCGTCAATGGCATGAACAAGGATGGCTGACACTGACGCCAGGTAATGTAATCGATTACAACTGGATCAAAGCCGACATCCAAACGTATATGGAGCGCTACAACATCAAGGAAATTGCCTTCGACCGCTGGAACTCCAGCCAATTGGTGAATGATCTTATGGAAATAAATGCTCCGATGGTTGCTTTCGGCATGGGCTATGCCTCGATGAATGCGCCTATGAAAGAATTGGAACGACGCTACCTGGCAAAAGAAATACAACACCCGAACGATCCGGTCCTAAATTGGGCAATGAACAACGTTGTTGCCGACCAGGACCCGGCCGGAAATATCAAACCGGCAAAAAATAAGTCAACTGAAAAGATTGACCCCGCAGTCGCTTTAATGATGGCAATAGGAAGAGCAATGGTAGCACCCGAACCACAAATAGAAGTCGGCTGCGAGTTCTGGTAATGGCGAATTTTTTAACCAAGCAACGATCATGGCCGTGGCAGAAAAAAAGCGTTACCTCCGGCAATATCAACGAAATTTGGGAGCAGTTGCTTGGGCAGGCCGCATCTAATTCCGGTATAAATGTCAACTGGAAAACCGTTTTGCAGTATTCGACAGCGCAGGCGTGTATACGAATCATAGCCGAGGACATCGCCCAGCTGCCTTTTGCAACGTATAAGACACTGCCAGATGGCGGTAGCGAGCAAATATCGGCGCACCCGACGCATAAACTGCTAAAAACAAAGCCCAATAGCGATCAAACCGCGTTCGAAATGCGCGAGCAAATAGGTTTGCATTTGGTGCTTACCAATAATGCCTATATTTATAAAAATTATGTTCGTGGGGAAATAGCCGAACTATTGCCGTTTGAGCCGCATCTAGTCGAAGTCAAACGCAAAAATAACGAGACAACCTACGAAATAACGCTGGAAGACGGCCATAGGGAAACCGTGCCGAGCCGAGAAATGTGGCATTTACGCGGTCCGAGCTGGAACGGATACCAAGGCTTGGACGGTGTACGGCTAATGCGCGATACTATAGGCCTTGGCTTAGCGCTTGAGGCGCACGGCGCAAAAGTTTTTAAAAATGGGGCGACAGTTGGGGGCATTCTGTCGACAGACCAAATGCTAACGGATGAGCAGAAAAAGGCACTAAAAAAAAGCTGGGAAGAAAAGCAGTCAGGAATAGACAACGCTTACAAAACCGCCGTTATGTGGGGCGGTATGAGATGGACGCCAAGCGCAACGCCCAATGATAGCGCTCAATTCCTGGAAACCCGCCGCTTCCAGGTAGAAGAAGCTTGCCGGCATTTTAAAGTTTTGCCGATCATGGTCGGCCATGCCGATAAAACTACGACTTACGCCAGCGCGGAGCAGATGGTTTTAATCCATTTGCGGCAAACATTAGGGCCTTGGCTATCAAGGATCGAGCAGTCAGCCAATTGCAACCTTCTCACTGATGAAGAACTGGCCGCCGGATACTTTACCAAGTTTACCAGAAATGCTCTTTTAGCCATGACCGCCCAGGTAAGGGCTGATTTTTACGCGAAATTATACGGCGTTGGCGCACTCAACCCCAATGAGATCAGAGCATTCGAGGACATGAACCCCTACGATGGCGGAAATAAATATCGTGTCCCGCTCAATATGGAAGATCCAGCCAACCCGGAAACAGAACCAGGAAATACCGACAATGAAAAACCAACAGCGTAAAGCCGGCCAGCAAAACAGCATCGAAACCAAGCGCATCAACTTTTCTGAATGCAAACTGGCAACACAAGATACCGCCGCTGATGTAATGGAGTTCTCCGGCTATGGCGCGGCCTTTGGAAATGTTGATTCTTACGGTGATGTGATTGAAAAAGGCGCATTTTCAGCTTATCTGGCTGATGTGAAATCAGGAAAGCAAAACTGGCCGGCCATGCTGATGCAACATGGTGGGTGGGGCGTTAGTGCCGACGATTATACGCCGGTCGGTGTCTATACCGACCTGTCAGAAGATGATTTCGGCCTGAAAACAAGCGGGCAACTGGCCCCAACGCCGCGCGGAACAGAAGCCTATGCGCTGATGAAAATGCAGCCAAGGCCTGCTATTACCGGGCTTTCTATCGGCTATTATGTCCGCGAAGAAGCGTATGGCGGAAAAAGTGACCCATACGACCGTTTAATTAAACAAATTGACCTGCTTGAAATCAGCATCGTCACGTTCCCGTCCAACGACAAGGCCCGTATCGGTGCAGTCAAATCCGCACAGGATTTGACAGAAAGAGAATTTGAAAGGCTACTACGGGATGTGGCTGGCTTGAGTCAGAAGGAAGCTAAAACGGTTATTAGCCGAGGCTTCCGGCAATTGATTGCTGATCGAGATGGCAGCAGTGAAGAGCTGAAACAAATAGCGACGCTCCTGGAGCGTAATGCAACAATTTTTAAATAAAAAGTGAGAAAAAAATGAAAAAGACATCACGTGTAGTGTGGTCGCTGTTGGCGATTACAGGCCTATTCATTGCCCAGGCACTTGGCTATACCGTATCGGCGGAAGAAGTGACAGCCGGAGGCCTAATGTTGGCAGGAATAGGAGAAATTGAACTAAAAGACATCAACGCCCTAATCGAAGCGCAGGGTAAAGCGTTCGAACAATTCAAATCCGCGAACGATGAGCGCTTGAAAGCCGTAGAGAGTAAGGGTTATGCTCCGGCTGATACGGTCGAAAAAGTGGACAAAATCAACGCTGAATTGACAAAGCTTAATGGCGAAATGCGCGAAATGCTGAAAAAAAGCAACCGCAAAAACGTAGGCGGTAGTAATAACGAGCTCACGCAAGATCAACAAGAGCACAAGCAAGCTTTTGAAGCCTATTTCCGCAAAGGAACTGACAACGGCCTGCGTGATCTGGAAAAAAAATCGCTTAATACCGGCTCTGATCCTGATGGTGGCTATCTGGTGCCAACTGAAATCGAAACCATGATTGAGCGTGTGGTCACGGCTGATGTATCGATGCGCAGATTGGCAACAGTGCGCCAAATAGGAGCTGCCAGCTACAAAAAGCCGGTCGTAACCACGGGGGCTGCGGGCGGATGGCTAGGCGAGACGGAAGACTCAGCAGAGACTACAACGCCCAAGCTGTCGGAGCTGGAATTTACCCCCGGTAAGCTCTACGCGTACCCTTGGGCTACCAATGATATGCTGGATGACAGCGTAATAAATATCGAGCAATGGCTCACGCAGGAAGTCGAGGAAATTTTCACCGAAAAAGAAGGCGAATCATTCATCACAGGTACTGGGCTTAAAAAGCCGCGCGGCATTTTAGCCTATGACACCGTTGCCAACTCAAGTTACAGCTGGGGTAAAATCGGTTATACCGCGTCTGGTGCAGCCGGTGCATTCCATACCGATGAAGGCGATGCTTTGATCAACCTGGTCCACAGCCTGAAGCGCAAATACAGAAATGGTGCTTCCTGGTTGCTGAACGATTTGACTATGGCTAGCGTGCGTAAGATCAAGGATACCACTGATAATTATATCTGGCGTCCTGGACTTGAGGTTGGCGTATCGGATACCTTGCTGGGATATCCCGTAGAAATCGACGACTACATGCCGGATGTTGCTGCAAACTCGTTATCTATCGCATTCGGAAATTTTAAACGTGGCTACCTGATTGTTGATCGCCGCGGTATTGCCATTATCCGTGACCAAGTTACCAAACCTGGCTACACCAAGCTAAACGTATCCAAGCGTGTAGGCGGCGGAGTACAAAATTTTGAAGCGATTAAACTGCTCAAGTTTGCGGCATCCTAATCCTGGCAAGTACTGTGCATAAATTGCATAATGCTTAATTGCAAATTTTCAAAGGCGAAAAAAAATGAGAGATTTATTCAATAATATCACGATCAAGCGGGTCATCAGCCCTGTATCCGAGGCGGGAACAACCGCCCTGGTTGGCCAGATTATCGACCGTCAAGGATATCAATCGGTAACTTACGCTATCGCAACAGGTTCCATTGCCGATGCGGACGCCACTTTTACCGTGCTTCTGGAAGAGGGTGACGTCTCAAACTTAAGTGACGCCGCTGCTGTTGCTGATGCTGACTTGCTGGGCACCGAAGCGCTGGCGGCATTCCAATTCGACGATGATAATGAAGCGCGAAAACTGGGCTATAAAGGCAATAAACGCTATACCCGTTTGACGATCACGCCGGTCAATAATGCCTCTGCGGCATTAGTTTCGGCCGTGGCTATTCTGGGTCATCCTGAGTCTATGCCGCAACCTAATCCTCCTGTTTAAACGGATTTTTAAACAAAAAAAACGCCCTTAACCGGGCGTTTTTTTGCCCACAGGATTAATGCATGAAATACAACTTCGACCCCTCGCAGCCATCAACCAAGCGCGGACTAATATGGCTTGTAGTTGGACTTGTCGGGCTGGTTATGCTCTTGACCGGCCACAAAGATGATATTACCGAGCTTAGCTTATTGGGTAGCATTGTCGCTGGCGGTTTGGGCGTTGCCCTCAAAGATTAATAAAAATTTAAGGTTCAATTTAATGAAAATTTTACAAAAATTCACCGCCATCCTGTTTCTTGGGCTGGCTTTATTGCTCAGTTCAGGCACGGCTTCGGCCCTTGGCTTTTCCGACTATGCGGAAAATAAAATAGCCGATGTGGTATTCCGGGCGACGGCTTTTTCCGAGTCATCACCGACGACTTATTACGCATTTTTATCATCTACGGCCTGCTCTGATTCAGCGACAGGTACTGAATTGAGCGGTGGCAGTTATGCCCGCGTTGGCATTACCCGAGCGCTTGCATCCTGGAAAGGCACGCATGGTTCAGCAACCGGAGTCAGTTCCGGCACCAACGGCACGATTAGCAATGCTGGTGCCGTCACCTTTCCAACGGCAACAGGCGATTGGACAGCCGCCAGCCATTGGGGCTTGATCGATACTGCATCGGGTGCAGGTAATATCATCGTCTGTGCTGCTTTGACCGCCCCGCGAACCATTACTACTGGTGCTACGGCAAGCTTTGCAATTGATGCTCTCTCTATCCAAATTGACTCGAACTAAAATGAAAACGTTTCTCATTGTATTATTAATCGCTCTGCTAGTGACTATTCTAGGATGCTCAGCTAATGATATACCTTTAGCTGAGATAAAAAATGAACAAGCTGTAATAGCGGTTGGATCATTAGCAAATGCAAATGATCCATACGATATAGCGGCTGCTCCTATCATTACAAAAACCACTCTTACACGTATTAGTTCGACACGCGCAACAAAACATAATTTAATAACTAAAGATCAAGCAAAATCAATCCTTACCTGTACAGATGCAACGATAGACAATATTAATCAATCTCAAAAACATAAGGATATGAATGGCATGATGATGGCATCACGTATGGCTGATAATTGTAGAGCTGATTTTGATAAATTTAGAGGAACGAAATAATGGAAATGCAACGAACAACAGCAAGGCGAATTTATGCTGAGATTGGTAAAGCATTAGACGATGGTAGCAATGAGGATATTATTGTACTTCCTGAGTCTGTCGAGTTGCTGATAACCGATGCAATGGCTAGAAATTGTCTTGTAGATGAAATAAATACGAGCTCTGTTTGATAATCTGCAAAGCTATTATTTTCAAAAATCAAAGCCCATTCTAATATGAAAAAAATATTTATATTTCTGCTTTTAGCACTGAGTTTTTCTGTTTCGGCATTGACTGTTGAGCAAAAAACTATATTGAAAAATGCGGCATTGGCCGAGCCGTCAATTGCTAACTGCGTTACTGGTGGCAATGATACGTGTGTTGCTGCCTGGTTTAATGCGTTAAGCACTTTTATTGTCTGGCGAAACTCAGTCACGCAGGTTGAGTATCAAACCCGTGAAGATTTAGGCACTGCATTTAGCTGGTCAGGAACAGGCGGGTTTATTTCCCGTACTCAAGGAGAAAGAGACGCCTGGAGAAC
>Ga0066403_1000095_pt1 | contig 9243 bp, 8 predicted proteins | sample LakWasMeta3_LOW4_2_FD_59490 | JGI IMG/M metagenome (GOLD analysis project Ga0066403, IMG submission 59490) | Freshwater sediment methanotrophic microbial communities from Lake Washington under simulated oxygen tension - Sediment Metagenome 3_LOW4 | ecosystem: Environmental > Aquatic > Freshwater >...
TTCGCCCTTGCCTTGGGGTTATGATGCATACTATATCGCTCTACAAATAACCACAGTATTAGCTTTAAAGTTTTCGCAGAATTATATAAGGCCTTTAAAAACCTGAACTCAATCAGAAATCGTGTAATTATTTTGGTATTAAGCAATATAGTTTTAGAATCGCGCATTCAAATTGCCGCTTTTGGTTAAATAAAGATTCTAATGCAACTTTCAATAATTATTGTGAACTGGAATTCAAACGACCAGCTTTCCGAAACAATAGCCAGCATTGCTGAATACCATCAAGGATTAGTCTCCTCTGTTATTGTCGTAGACAATGCATCAATTGACGATTCGCTAATTCGAGTCATGTCTATGCAGGGACTGCCATTTACGCTTCAAATCATTCGTAATTCCGAAAACCATGGTTTTGCCGCAGCGTGTAACCAAGGCGCAGCAATTGCATCGACTCCCTACCTTTTGTTTCTTAATCCAGATACACGTTTATATCCAAATTCACTCCACACGCCACTTTCCTTTATGAGTAGTCCTGAAAATGCCGATGTAGGGATCTGTGGAATTCAGTTGCTCAATGAAACAGGACAAATTGATCGTAGTTGTGCGCGGTTTCCTTCTCCACAAAGCATCGCAGCTCATGCTGTAGGGTTAAACCGGATAATTTTACATCTTGGGCATTTCATGACGGAGTGGGACCACTTGAAAACTCGCCAAGTCAATCAAGTCATTGGAGCTTTTTTTCTGGTTAGGCGTGAACTGTTTGAGCAATTGAGAGGCTTTGATGAGCGTTTTTTTGTTTATTTTGAAGAAGTTGATTTTAGCTATCGCGCATATCAACTGGGTTCGCACACCATGTTCGTTGCCGATGCCCAAGCTTTTCATGCTGGCGGCGGTACGTCCAAACAAGTAAAAGCGGCACGACTGTTCTATTCAATTCGTAGTCGTCTGCTTTATGGGTTTAAACATTTTTCGCCTTCTGCCGCCTGGGCAGTGCTTGTCGTAACAATTTTTCTCGAACCGGTTTCTCGAACAATTTTTTCATTGGTTCGTGCAAGCTGGCGGGATATTTTGTATACCTTTCAAGGTTATGGAATGCTGCTAAAAGCCCTTCCAGCAATCATTCAGACTGGCACTCGGAAAAATTGAATGCAGCAATTGTATCCAAAGCTTCTGGTCTTGAGCCGTTATACTCGTCTTGGCGCAAGCAGCCGATTACGCTTTTATCAATTTATTGCATTTTTAGAGCAGGCTGGATTTCAGATCTCCGTTGAGCCACTGCTTGATAATGAGTACATAGTAAATCTTTACGCCGGACGGCGAGCACGTTTGCTGGACATTTTTAAAACCTACCTCAAGCGTTTACGCCTCATAAAAAACTCGACACGTTTCGATTTAGTCTGGGTAGAAAAAGAATTATTGCCCTGGCTGCCGGCATGGTTTGAATTGAGCTTGCTATCATCCCGCACCCCACTTGTTGTCGATTATGACGATGCGACATTCCACCAGTACGATCAGCATCGATTCGCTCTGGTTCGCTGGCTGCTGGGTAACAAAATTGATGCCGTCATGCGCCGCGCAAATTTAGTGATTGCAGGCAACTCATATCTGGCCGACCGTGCTCGTCAAGCCGGAGCAAAGCGAGTAGAGATATTACCTACGGTGGTCGATACCAGCCGCTACAGCGTATTGTCTAGGCCAGACAACAAACAAATCACTATTGGCTGGATAGGATCGCCTGCCACCACCCATTATTTGCAGTTAATAGCACCGGCTTTGCAAGAGCTAGCAACAGCAAGAAACGTAAGACTGGTAGCCGTCGGCGCAAGTACGATCCAACTTGAAGGCTTACCAATTAAAACGATCACCTGGACCGAGGAAAGCGAAGTCGAAGAGATTCAGCAATTTGATATTGGCATCATGCCATTGCCCGACGAACCCTTCGCGCGTGGTAAATGCGGTTATAAACTGATTCAATGCATGGCCTGCGGAAAACCTGTTGTGGCTTCGCCAATTGGTGCAAATGCTGAAATTGTTCGCGATGGTATCGAAGGATTTTGGGCTTCGTCTCAAGCCGACTGGGTTTCTGTGCTGACTCGATTAATTGATGATGCTTCATTAAGAATAAGCATGGGAAATGCAGGAAGAGCTCGTGTGGAAGATGCGTATTCATTGGATATAGCAGCAGCCAGACTTCTGACATTACTGAATTCAGTCGAAGAACAAAAACATTAAGCAAGGCTTTCCTCAGAGGCCTAACAATCGCTACCCGCACAAAATTATGAAAGAAAAGATTTGTTTAGTTGTTTCCAGTCCGCTGTCGGTAAATACCTTATTACTGCACCCCATTTGCAAGTTGAGTCAGCACTACGATGTCTATCTCGCGGTGAATGCTAAGCCCGGAGATTTGTTTCCAGCGATTGAAAATGCGGTAACGGTTCTACCTGTCCCCCTTCAAAGAAAAATTTCACCTCTAAACGATGCTTGGGCATTATTTAAACTGATCCTGTTATTTCGTAAGTATCGTTTCACCCTAGTTCACTCAATCACACCTAAAGCAGGCTTATTGGGGATGCTGGCTGCGTTTACAGCCAGAGTTAAAACGCGAATCCATACTTTCACCGGACAGGTTTGGGTGACCCATAGAGGACTGGCTAGATTGCTTCTGAAGAGTATGGATAAAATCATCGCTGTTATTTCCGTTCATACTCTGATTGATGGCATTTCACAGCGACAATTTCTGCTGGATGAAGGCGTCGTTTCGGAAAAAACATCCAGCGTATTGGCACAAGGCTCGCTTTTTGGCGTCGATACCACGCGCTTTAAACCAAATGGCCAGGCGAGAAAACGCATTCGCCAGGAATTGTTGATCCCTGATGACGATACGCTGTTCATCTTTGTTGGTCGATTAACTCGCGACAAGGGCGTATTGGATTTGGCCGCTGCTTTTGCTGAAATGAATAATCCAAAATCACACTTGCTAATGGTAGGCGTAGATGAAGAGCAAATGCTTGAAGAAATTTTACAGTTGACCAAAAACTGCTCAAACCAATTCCACGCGATCGGATTTACCGATAAACCGGAAGAGTATATGGCTGCGGCCGATGTATTGTGCCTGCCTAGTTATCGAGAAGGCTTCAACAACGTGGTCATTCAATCTGCAGCGATGGGCATCCCTGCGATTGGATCGAGAATTTATGGCGTAGTCGACAGCATCGCTGAAAACGAAACCGGCTTATTTTTCCAGGTGGGTGACGTAAACGACCTACAAGCAGCCATGAAAACCTTGGCAGACAATAAGGAACTCAGACTGAAGCTTGGGCTACAAGCGATGGAGCGAGTAAAAAAATACTTTACGAGTGAAAAATTATCTTCCGCCTGGCTGGCGTTTTACCGGGAGATCGTATGAACGTTTTGGTAACCGGCGCCAACGGTTTTATAGGACGATCGCTTTGTGATTATTTACTTCAAAAAGGTTATCAAGTGCGCGCAACGATGCGAAAACCTAACCCGCACCATGCCTGCTGTGATCAAGCAATCGTTGAAGATATTGATGCCAACACTGCCTGGCAAAAGGCACTAGAAGACATAGACGTCGTCATTCACCTCGCCGCACGCGCACATGTATTAAATGAATCGACCACTAATCCGCTGGCAGAATTTCGCAAGGTCAATGTTGATGGCACACTTAATCTTGCTCGTCAGGCCGCCAAGTCAGGTGTAAAACGCTTTATATTTTTCAGCTCTATCGGGGTGCTTGGCGCCGAAACTTTGTTAAATCCTTTCTCAGAAACATCTGAACCGAAACCGCACTCAGACTACGCAATCTCAAAATTAGAGGCGGAAGAAGTGTTAAAAAAAATATGCTCGGAAACCGGCATGGAGTTTGTAATCATCCGCCCGCCTTTGGTGTATGGAGCCAGCGCGCCAGGTAATTTTGCACGGTTATTGAAATTAGTGAACTTAAACCTACCCTTGCCTTTAGGATCGGTTAAAAATCAACGGTCAATGGTATCCTTGGAAAATTTGGTCGACTTTACAAATGTTTGCCTCGTCCACTCAAATGCAATTAATCAAACTTTTTTAGTCGCAGATGGCTCTGATGTTTCTACACCACAACTAATTCGCCTATTGGGAGAAGGTATGGAAAAATCAGTCAGCTTGTTGCCTGTACCTGTTAAATTATTGGAATTTGGCGCTTTAATTACCGGTAAAAAAAATATGCTTCAACAACTTTGCCACTCACTGCAAATAGATATAAGTAAAGCCCGGAACACGCTCGATTGGACACCGCCGGTGCTTGTAGCCGATGGCTTACGCCGAGCCGCTCAGCAATATTTAGACAACATGCATTGATTAGCGTAGATATAAACATAATGACGCTCGGTGTCCCCGCTGTTTAATCACTGCAATAGAGCACACGATAGGCTCACCTTAATTAAATGAATAACGAATGGTTTTTTTTACTGGCAGGTGCAGCATCATGGGGCCTTACCGGATTTTTACGCCGCTATGCTCTCGCCCAAAGCTTAATGGACATCCCCAACGCCAGAAGTTCTCACAGCATTCCGACACCGCGTGGCGGCGGCCTAGCGTTTGTCGTGGTTTTTTTGATCGGCTTGCCAATACTTTGGGCTAATCATGCAATTTCTTGGCAAGCAATGTGGGGACTGTTAGGTTCAGGAGTAACTGTTGCCCTTCTAGGGTTTATGGATGACCATGGTCATATTCCAGCACGCTGGCGGTTATTGGGGCATTTTTGCGCAGCCGCCTGGGGCTTAGTTTGGTTGGGTGGCATGCCCTCCTTGATAGTTTTTGACCGAACATTCGATTTGGGCTGGCTGGGCAATATCTTTGGTGCGTTTTTTTTGGCCTGGCTGCTGAATCTTTACAATTTTATGGATGGCATTGATGGCTTAGCTAGCATTGAGGCTGTGTCAGCGTGCGTGGGCGGCATGCTGTTGATACTGTTACAGCCAGAACAATCAGGCTCTTGGCCGGTGCTTCTCTTACTGGCAGTAGCGGTAACAGGTTTTTTGATCTGGAATTTTCCGCCGGCGAAAATTTTTATGGGCGATGCCGGCAGCGGATTTTTAGGATTAGTGCTTGGGCTATTTTCTATTCAAGCTGCGTGGATTGCCCCACAACTTTTTTGGAGTTGGTTGATTTTATTGGGTGTGTTTATTGTCGACGCCACTTGGACATTAACCCGGCGTTTTTTACGTGGTGAAAAAGTCTATGAAGCACACCGTAGCCATGGCTATCAATTCGCATCTCGCATACGGGGGCATAAATCGGTAACACTAGCGGTTGCGACAATCAATTTAGTTTGGCTATTACCGATCGCTTTATGGGTTGGCGTCGGTGGATTAGATGGTTTAGCTGGCTTGGCACTAGCGTATTCACCGCTAGTATTGCTAGCCATCCGGTTTCAGGCCGGGACGAAAGAGTCATGATGCAGGCTCGATTGGCACAATGGTTTATCACGCTTTCCCGGCGTAAAAAGGCGTTCATTTTAATAAGCGCTGATATATGTTTTGCGATATTTGCTTTATGGGCGTCGTTTTCCTTGCGACTGGGTGTGTTTTATCGCCCCAACAACGATGAATTATTTTTGTTCGCTGCCGCACCATTGCTGGCGGTGCCGATTTTCATTCGTTTTGGCTTGTATCGCGCCATCATCCGTTATATCGAAATCCGGGCATTATGGACGATTATTCAGGCAGTCAGCATTTATGCTCTGATTTTTGCTTTTGTGTTACATGAATCCGGCATTATGGGCGTACCAAGAACGGTGTTGCCGCTCAATTGGTTAAACATGATGTTGTTGGTGGGTGGTAGCCGTTTTGTCGCGCGGTGGTGGCTGGGCGAAACTTACTTTCGCCTCGGCGGTGGACGTAACAGCGCTGAGCACCGGAAAAAAAATGTCTTAATTTACGGTGCCGGTAGTGCTGGTGTGCAATTAGCATCAGCATTGGCGCATGGACGGGAATTTCGGCCAGTAGCGTTTATTGATGACGAAGTGTCATTGCATAAGCGCAAAATCAATGGCTTAAAAATTTATGCACCACGATCCTTAGGCCAATTGATAGACAAGTACCAAGTATCCGATGTGCTCTTGGCTATTCCATCTGTCAGCCGCGCACGTCGGAGTGAACTTATTCGCTTACTGGAAACTCATGCGGTACATGTCATGTCCATGCCCGGCCTGGCCGATATTGCTCAAGGAAAAGTCACCTTTGATACATTGCAAGAAGTCGATATTGCCGATTTGTTAGGCCGCGACCCGGTGGCTCCCAATGCTTCACTCCTGCAAGCCAACGTTACCGACAAGGTAGTGATGGTGACAGGTGCAGGCGGCTCGATAGGCTCTGAATTATGCCGACAGCTGGTAGCGCTACAACCTAACACGCTCATTCTGTTTGAATTAACTGAGTTCGCACTTTATGCGATAGAAAAAGAATTGCAGTTGCTGTTAAGCCGGATAACTCCTGATAAGCAGGTGGAAATTATCCCTGTATTAGGCTCCGTTACCCATGCTGAACGCATTACCAGTGTCTGTCAGGCTTTTAAAGTGCAAACTATTTACCATGCAGCAGCCTATAAGCATGTGCCGATGGTTGAAAAAAATCCGGGTGAAGCCATCTGGAACAATATTTTTGGTACGCTACGAGCAGCTCAGGCCGCCATCAAAGCCGAAGTAGAAACCTTTGTACTAATCTCTACCGACAAAGCAGTCAGGCCAACCAATACCATGGGAGCCAGCAAGCGTGTTGCCGAATTGATTTTACAGGCGCTGAGCTTGACTCCCAATCAGCATCAAACCCGTTTTACTATGGTCAGGTTTGGCAATGTACTGGGCTCTTCCGGATCAGTCGTGCCGTTGTTTAGGGAACAGATTGCCCGTGGCGGGCCGGTCACTGTCACCGACCCTAACATCATTCGTTATTTTATGACCATCCCAGAAGCCGCTCAGTTAGTGATTCAGGCTGGCGCAATGGGCCAAGGCGGCGATGTGTTTGTGCTGGATATGGGTGAACCTATACGTATTCTTGATCTGGCCCAACGCATGATTCGCTTGAGTGGCTTACAAATTAAAGATGAGCAGCATCCCGCGGGCGATTGCGAGATTTGCTTTACCGGTCTACGCCCTGGCGAAAAACTTTATGAAGAGCTATTAATTGGTGACAATGTTTCGGCCACCAGCCATAGTCGAATTTTGCGCGCTGAAGAGCACGTCATCCCTTGGTCAGAATTAACAACCATTTTGACATCGTTAGAAAACGCCACCCAAGCAAACGATTTTGATCAAGTCAGATCGCTGTTAAAACAGGCGGTATCAGGATTCGCGCCGCAATGCGGCATTGAAGATGTAGTCTGGAAACAAACGAAGCAAGCTGCCGCATTGAATATTAACTAGGCAAAAAAAACCTCCCAATGCCGCTTGTCGACAAGGGAGGTGGGAAGTCAAGCAGAGTGTAAGGAGGAGTCTGCTTGTAGGTACAACACCAGGAGGTTGTTCAAATTTAGTTGTCTATCTTGGTTCTCATCGCGATATTGCTGTAAATCGCCGCGCTGGCAAACAGCAAAGTTGAAAAAATAAATTGCCCGGAAATAAAACTCCACATCCCGGCAACAAATAATAAACCAACAAGAATATCTTTTCTGAAATCGTTCATGATTTTCTCTCTAAAACTGGTTGAAAAAGTCGCACAAAAGATTGATACGACATCCTGATTAATAAAACTTAGTTACTGCTTAATATAGAGAAATATTGACAATGTACAAGATAACGCCTCATAAACTCATTGTTTCCTTTTTGGAAATAGCTAACAATGTCAATGTTTTTTAACGCTCCCATCAGCTTTTTGCTGTATATTTTTACAGCAACGCCATGACAATTTTATAATTAATTGTATTTTATGAATTTTTTATGACATTTTAATGACACGGCGAAACCTAAAAACATGGCTAAAAGTGATTTTAATCAGCAATTATTGATTCAGATGAGGTCCAGGTGGATAAGTTAACCAGTATGAATGTGTTCGTTCGTGTTGCTAAAGCGGGCAGTTTTGCCAAAGGTGCACGCGATTTGGATATTTCTAGAGCCATGGCGACCAAGCACATCATGCAGCTTGAAGGCGTGTTGGGCACTCGCCTTTTCAATCGCACGACCAGAAGCTTAAGCCTAACCGACGTCGGCGCGTCTTATCTTGAACGCTGCCAGCAAGTGCTGGCAGATGTAGAAGAAATGGAAGCCGCCGTCACGCATTTGCAAACCGAGCCTCGAGGAGTGCTGAGAATCAGCGCACCACCGGTGATCGGCGCCACTCATATAGCAAGGGCAGTGGCCGAGTTTTTGAAAATACACCCAGAGTTAACGGTAGAAATGGTTTTACAAAGTAGCATGGGGGATTTAGTCGACGGCGGCATTGATATTGCCATTTGCCTAGGTGTGCTAGAAGACACCAGCATGGTGGCACGTAAACTGGCTAGTTCATCTTTAGTGGTGTGCGCTTCTCCAGAATACCTTGCCCTACACGGAACCCCTCAGACGCCAGAAGATTTAGAACATCATAGTTGCCTGGTTAACTGGGCGATTGCTCCCAGAGATAAATGGCTATTTAGAGGGGAAGCCGGTTACACCGGTATCAATGTCAGTGGACGTATGCAGGCCAATGTGGCCGATCCTATACGCATCGCCGCCATTAATGGCTTAGGGCTGGTCATGCTGCCTACTTATGTAGTTGGCAGGGATATTGAAAAGGGCAAACTAAAAGCCGTACTGGAAGACTATCTGTTACCACCTTTGGATGTACATGCCGTTTATCCGCACCGTAAATACCTGTCCGCCAAAGTGCGGCGATTTTTGGATTTTTTACAGGAATGGCTCCAGCATCGGGTGAGTATGCCAGGCACTGAGTACTGAATGCCAAGCTAGAATTATGCTTGCCTGTTCCATTAACCACCGAAAAATAATCCACATTGATATGGATGCATTTTTTGCGGCGGTGGAACAGCGCGATTTTCCGCAATACCGCAACAAGCCTCTGATAGTCGGTGGCGAACCAAACTCCCGTGGTGTAGTTGCCACCTGCAGTTACGAAGCGCGGCGCTACGGCATTCATTCGGCTATGCCGTCGGCGCAAGCTTATCGATTGTGTCCGCAGGCTATTTTCGTCAAACCGCGCTTTGATGCTTACCGCGATGTATCCAAGATCATTCGCGGCATCTTTGCCGAATACACTG
>Ga0066403_1000101_pt1 | contig 9025 bp, 6 predicted proteins | sample LakWasMeta3_LOW4_2_FD_59490 | JGI IMG/M metagenome (GOLD analysis project Ga0066403, IMG submission 59490) | Freshwater sediment methanotrophic microbial communities from Lake Washington under simulated oxygen tension - Sediment Metagenome 3_LOW4 | ecosystem: Environmental > Aquatic > Freshwater >...
TGATTTGATTTGCTTCTGTAATCTAGTAATCTCTTCAAAAGCGATTCTGAAATCTCCACCAATTGTTAAAGGTCTTATATTTCCTGGGTCTTGAGCGAATACCACTCTTCGAGGACCAATTTGTGTGGTGTTTGGATTGAGGTAACCATCAGCCTTGGCAACAAAGGTTCCTGCTATTGCCATTTCAGCATTTTGTAGCATCATTTCAACAACCTTATTCAAGGTCTTTATATCAGGTAATGCTTTGTTCAATGGTCCAAGAGCATAGGATGTACGAGGGATTTTTGACCATCTTGGGACAACAATTGGTAACTCGTGGTAGCCAGATTCTTTTACAACTTGACCACTCTTCTTACAAACATATAGTGATTCGAAGGGCAATTGAGTAGCGAACTTTCCTGGTTTACCCTTTCTTGGTTTGATGATGTGTAAGAACTCATGCTGTTTGGGATTGTCAGGATTTTGTTTGTAGGCACTTTTTAAGCTATCTGGAAGGTTTGATTCACCGAACTTTTCAACAGCTGCTTCTACTGTGTATAGACATATACGGTATACAGTATCAATTACCTGTGTCTTTGGATTTTCCTGTACATACAAACTATCAAGAGGCCATAGTTCAAAGTGAAAATCTCCACCATCCTCTTTCTCAATATAGATTCCATACATCCCTGATATAGCTAAATCCTCTAACGCCTCAAGTGCTGTGGCGTTGTAATTTGAACTATTGTGAATAAGGTTAAACAGGGTCTTTGAAGCATTCTCCAACCACACTCTCGCATCGTACTGAAGGTCATCAAACTTTACACCGGGAATTCTAAACTGAAACCATTGTGATGCTGATGGTGTCAATCCACTCATTATTGATGCTGCTAATAGTGAAACCGCATCTCCTGCTGTTGAGTCATAGATTACTTGTTGGTCTGCTTGTGCCTTACCAATACCTGTTGCCGAACCGTCTCCACCCTTATTTTGAAAGTATTGACCACGATGAGGAAGTGTGTAGGCATATGCTGTGGTCCAATATCTTTCAAGTGGTTGTTTTTGATTGACCAGTTGAGCGAATACCTTTAATGCCTGCTTCCCTTTCTGTAACTGTACAGCATTAGGAACTTTATCTGGCTTGTCTTTTGTATCTTGTGAATCCATTCACGTTGTCCTTTTAAATTGTGACCACTATAAGGTGGAGTTTGCTTTTGATATTAAGGTTTCACCAACATTGGCCCTCTGAGCTTGTAAGAATATGGATGCTGGTTTCTTTGCTTGTTTGAACTCACGGTCATATGTACGTTGACTAGATACACTTGAAATATTGTCCTTTCCCTCTAACTGCTTTTGTGATTCAACAGGAGTGGCAGGGATAGGAGCAGGAGTGATGTCCACCCCTGTTGTATCATTCAATAGTTTGAAAAATGCTGATAGGTCCATAGTCTGACTGATTCCCTTAGGAGGTTGAGCTGTAGTTACTCAATAAGGTCTTTTTCTTTGCTGCTTCTGCTGGGTCCTCAAGAGCAGTTTTTGCTTTATCCATCAAACTGGTTCTGGCTGTTGCTGCCGCTGATTCTTTACCTGCTACCGCAATTTTGTTATCCAGTGTCTCTTTCAGGATACGAGCTTCCTCTTGTGTTTTAAGAGCCGCTAATCGTGCTGCTTCCTCTTGTTGGGCTCTGGCTGCATCCTTCGCATTACCACCACCACCACCAGACATTCCTTTGAAACCTGTGATGCTGTTTGTGAATAATGTTATTAATAGGTTGGTTGATTTCATCATCATGGCTTGAACACTTCCTTTCAACTGTATATGGTTTACTTTATTTATGGTTGGGGAACTTTAGTTCCCCCTTTGATGGTGGTGGTGATGGTTGGAATACGGTCAACTGTTAAGGTGCCTTTCGTGAGTTTGGTCAGGTACGCAGTTCTTGCCACAATTGCCTTTTGCTTGTTGATGTATGGTCCAAGCACAATCCCACCATGCTCTGGTCCAAGGGTTGAGAAGAATTTGGTGGGTTGATTTGTTCGGGTTATGTAGGTTGATTGAAAATTGGTCTTGAGTTTCGCTAACCTTGTTCGAGCCTTTAACAGTTGTTCATCCAATAGAAAGGTTGGTGATAGCTGCTCCACCCCTCCCCCTATTCGCTTTATACCCATTATTGTTGAAACCAGTTCCTGGATGATTGCTTCTTCATTCAATACCTGTTGACGATAACTCGATAAGGCTTGAAGGAATTGTTCAAGTTGGTTGTTTGTTGACGATTTGCTGTTGGTGTTATTGATGGGCATAGGTAGGTGGTCTATTGAATTGCTTACCTCTGTATTTATTCCATTTTGAGTTAGGGTACACCTTTCAGGTTTTGAGAGGATTTCAGAGGTTTTTCAGGAATTTTTGAAATAATAAAATAGGACAATTTTGGACCAGTTTGAGGCCAGTTTTACCGGTTTTGACTCCTAAGATGGTGTTTTACTGTTGTGTTTTGGTTGAAAAACAGTGATAGAGTTATTTTTATATAACGGTGGCTAGAATGGGAGTGGGTACGGTTGAGCCCACGGTTATAGCGGGATAGTGTGGAGGGGCAAACGCTGTTCACGGAAAATGTTTTTTTGGGTATTATACAACCGAACCCGCTCTTGATTTTTGAAGCCGTTCCAGGTTGAACCCACATTTTTCGCACTGTTCACCCCACTATAACTACAATAGTGACAGTACCAATTACAATAAAGTAAACAAGAATAAAATTGACTATTAATTACTTAGTGAGTTGACCACCGCATTAATAGTGGGATTGAGAGTGGTGATAGAGTTTAATGATAGAGATATGATAGAGTAAGATATTCCACACAGTAAAATGGTCGATTATTGTCGTTGTATACTGTTCTAACCAACCTAAAAGAGACCTCTTGTTGGCCTCTTCAAAATCCTGGCTGGAATTCTATTAACATCCTGGATGAGAATGGTTCTTATTTAGATTTAAGATTGTGGACAATAAGGTTATTCATATGGTAATAAGAATGATTCTTATTTAGATTAGTTTCGTCTCGATACTGTTATTTTTGAGACAATAAAAAAGAGATGGTTAAATCAATAACCACCTCTATAATAGTTACTATTAATTAGTTACTTACCATTCTTTTCATCTGTTCTAAAGATATTATAATAAGTAGCACTACCAGCTTTAGTTAATCCAATTTCATCAACAAAATGTATTAACATATCTTTTCTTGACATATCTCTATTTTCTTTGAAATATCTACGAGCTCTCACCATTTTAGATTCATTATTAATACCTAACAATTCTTTTAATTGTTGTCTCAATGGTTGTAGTTGTTGTTCTAATTCTTCGATTTGAAATGTTAATGTATCTATTTCTATTTGTTTACCTTCTTGTTCTTCTTGTAATGCCTGTTCTAACGTTAATTCCTCACTAACATCTTCTTCTTTTGGTTGATCTATTGGTTTTAATAGTTTTTGAACTAATTGATGTTTCTCTTTTTTAGTCATCACTAACCATTCTTCTTTTAATGGATGAACTTCAAAACCTGTAAAATACTCTTCTATTTGTTTTACTCCATTATTACTATTTGTAATATTGTTGTTAATAAGTACTTCTTTTAATTCATTTATTAATGAGTTCATTTTAATATACCTTATATTATTAGTTGAATAACATCCCTATTCAAAAATCCATATATGTATCTTCAACCAATTTGAATATTTGACAACAATATTCAATTCAATATAATTAGTTCAAAATCATAATAGCAAACTATTAATGATATATTCGAATTACCGAATATTTGTTTTAATTAAATAACCAATAAGCTGTTGATTGATGACAAAAAAGGTAGTAACTCATACTGATTTTTGACCCTAATTTTCGCGTTTCACGGAAAACCTACCACGTTTTTTCATTGAGTAAAAAACCAAATTACGGATTTTATATCTCACTTATTGTTTTCCCATATCATTTATCCCGATTTGATTTGTCAACGCTTAAATCGCGTTTAATTTGCCGAGAATCGCTATTAATACGTATTGTTTACGATCCGTTAGATAATAAAAAACCCTCTGTGAGAAGAGGGTTATAATAATTTATGTGGTTGTGATATGTATTTTTTTGGACTACTTCTATAACTTGTTGATTTATATAGGAAATAAGTTCATTTCCCTTATAGTATATAAGGCAACTGAAGAAGTTTTCTATATAAATCAAGGGTTTACAAAAGTAGTCGGTTTGACCCTATTGTATTTCAACACCAATTGAATCCATTGTAAGTTTTATTGAATTTTTATAATCATTGGTTATTTTCGAATCATATAAGTGTATTAGGGCTTTAGCTATTCTTCCCAATCTCCTCCCACTGTACTTAATATTATTACCTATAGCATCCTTACAATCAGCAACAAAAGCTCTTGTTCCAGTAGCTCCCTTTACACCCTTTGTTAAATAGTGGTGAAAATTCTGTATATACCACGCAATACAACCTCCCAAATCATCTCTCTCACGTTTCCTGTAACTACTATAGTCAACACAATCTAAATCCTCATAATAGTTAATGTGGTATCTAGTAAGACTCATAATGGACGGTGTTAATTGTGCATCACAAAGAACAACAACAGATTTTCTTTCATTTTCAGGTTTGTCAGCCCATCTATAGCCACTATTCCGACCAATAGCTTGGTGTAACTTATCTAAAGCAACTAATACTTTAATATTAAAGTTATCAGAATCTTCCCACTCCAGCTCATCTTGTAATATTCTTGTATTTGTTATTGGGTTTTGTGAAATCTCAACAACAATATCAGTATCTTGAAACTTATTCTGTCCCTTATTGTTTGAGTGATTTAACTCCATCCCCAACCCATCAGCTATAACCTCAAAATCAAATCCTTCTTTCCTTACCCTTTGGAAAATCGGTAATAACAGTCCATCACGGTTATGGGAAGTCATATTCGTTTTTAATAACTTAATATCACCAGCTAACATCTTAATGTTAGGCATTAATTCTGGTGTATAAACATCGAAAGCACGATTGATCAAGTAGCTGGTAATTATTTCTGTTGTGGTGAATATCAATCTACTATCTAAACCATAGCCATATCTAAAACCAACTGGTCTAACGAAGTAGTGTCTATTACCAATTGTCTTCTGTTCGAGTAAACGACCATCAACCTTCACGTTAGCATAATCATTGTTGAAGTCAGACAACCACATAAAATCGTTATTATTACAGTCATCTAAAATAACTCTTACATCATTTGGTATTATTCTTTTACTGTCCTCAACAATGAATCCTCTTGGATTAGACCAAGTTGATGCTTGACGACGACCTAGCGAGAGAAGTCTACTATGTGTTGTTACAACAACATCGTATTCTTCAAAATCAGGGTCAATTGATACAGTCTCCTCCCAAATTCGATCAGCATCCTCCTGGGTAACCATAAACTTTTCCATCATTAATGTTTTAGTTTTTGATTCGTTGATTTGTCCACTGTCCCAGGGATGTTTTGGCTCATCTAAAACAATTGCATAACCAAGTTGTTCTAAATTGTATCCACGACCTGTTATCAACTGTGTTTTAAACCCTTCTGTTACAAATCTATTGTATTGTTCAGTAGCTTGATTATTGGAAGAACACCCCATTATTACCTGTCTATTGTCAGCTCTTATGATATTAACAATTCTTGATTTTCCAAATCCTTCAAACCCATACAACAATAAAGAAATATTTTTGGAAAGTGTCTTCCAATGTTTGTAACCTCTTTCTTGTAACTGGTGACGTTTCTCTCGGTTGAATGGTTCAACATATAATTGTTCAGTAGCTCCAAAATCCCAAGCATCATCCATTACAGTAGATACAGGTTTTTTACCCTTTTTATTGTTTTTTGAAATACTGTTAATTTGGGTAATATTTTGTTTGTTTTTTAATCGTTTTAGTTGGTTTACTAAAGCATCGTCGTGTAATTGAGGTAATTCAAAATCAACATTCCATTCTTCTTTCAACCAGGTATCAACTCTTCTTGCAGTTTTACCACCGTGACCAATCCACATAGGATTTGATAGTTTGCAAAAGTAACCACCTTGAGTGTTTTCGTTTGGTGATTTTAGAGATAATGTACTTGGGCTTCTGGAAACAATACATCCAATTTGATTCAGTTTTTGAATGATTATGTCGGCACTATCGATATTAATAGTTCCAGATAATGAGGCAGCCTTGTCTTTTTTAATTTTTAATTCGTTGAGTATGTATTCATCGGGTGTTTTAACGGCAGCGTCATCTTTCTTAACAATTCCCATCTTTTCAGATACTGGAATAACATCAACAATGGCTTCATCCTTAATACAATTTGGATTAACAAATATTGGTTGTACCACCCTATGAACTGATTCATCAAATCCATTTGATTTTGGTAACCACCCGTTTAATTCATATTCCAATAGTCCCTTATCCAAGTAAAAGAATAAATGAACATTTACACCTGGTTTAATTGGTTTATTGTTGTAGTACAAACCAGCACTTGAAGACCATTGGTAAATGTAAGAACTGTTGTGAAATTCCTTGGGTAGTCTATATTTAATCAACCATTCAATTGATTCAGGTGACAATCGTTCAATTTCTGGTGGAATAACCTCACCATCAAAATCGACACAAACCCATGCTGTAGGTGCATCATAAAATGTACCATTTTGATTATCATCGTTTTTAATCTGTCTTACACGATCCCAATCCTGTTTATAATCAGATTTGCCTCTAATAATAAACGAGTTATCAGTTGTTGAAGTTTCTTTAATTATTGTGTAAAGTTCGTCAATGTTGTTTATTGTGTGTGTTATATAATCGTGATGATAAGCTGTATTAACATTCCCTTTGTTTACAACATTATCTACAACTCTATATTCTTTTAAATAAGGTTTGTCCCCCTTAAGGACCGTTATGTGTGTTTGAAGCATAAATATATCTGTATTCATTTGATTTATTCCATTAAGTCAATATTTAGAAAGAGATTGGTGTATCAGACCAATCTCCTCTTTTTTATTAATTATTATCCACAAAAAATAATATTTCGCTTCTTCTAAAAATTTCTTTTACATCTTCCAACTCAACACTACCTGTGTAATTCTTTGTATATACCATGGATCTTATGGTGGCATCAGAATATCTTTTTTGGTTTTTCATGTTGTTTTTAACTTGTCGTAAAACTGATGGGTAATCATCTGATATGGATGGTTTTATTTCAATAAGCCACCTATCAAATACCTCATAATCAAACTTACCACCATCTTTTTCATACACGATAAAGTTTAACACTACATCTACACCATTTACTTCAAAATCTGGATCAGAAATTTTAATTTTCATTCCAGAACCAATATATTGTTTATATATATTTTTCATCAAACTTGCCACAAAATCTTCTTTCAAAAATCTTGCTTGTAATATATTGTGCTCAGGAGTGTCAGTTGGTTCATTATAATTATTAATAACAACTGTTTTATACATCGTTGGATAGTTTGCTTTAAACCAATCTTGTGCACTTAACCAATCAATATATTTTTCGTCAGATATTAAAACTTCAATGGGTTGACCTTTGTATTTTCCAAAAGGTATAATTTCATCTGTATTCATCACTCACATCCTTGTCTTTTAGACATTTAAATTAAATTTGTACTACTTTTTCACGGGGCATAAAAAAAGGCCCTTTTCAAAATCCTATATACAGTTACAAAACCCGAATGTGAGAAAGGGGAAAATTAACTTGGTGTATACAGGACTTTAAAAACGACCCTTGGTTAAATTATATTCTTTACAGATGTTTCTCACTTCATCTGGAGCATTTTTAAAACTGCTCATGTTTATTTATGCTTAGTAGCAAAAAAAGTTAATATTTTTCATTACCAACGATAATACTATGGAGTCGCAAAAAAGATATTCAAGCAACTCCATACTTTTATTTATGGGAGATATACAAAAAGTCACCAAAAATATTTAACCAACAACTTTCAATCCACCCTTAACAACAGCTTTATTGACCTTATTCATAATGTCTCTGGCCTTTGTTGTTGATTGAGTTTGGTCAAGATGTGCATACCTAGCAGTCATTGTAATCTTCGAATGACCTAGTAACTGTTGAACTTCCTGAATAGAAGCACCTGATTGAACCATTCTGGAAGCAAAACTGTGTCTTGTTGTATGTAGGCTACAATCTTCAAGTCCAACCTTATCCATAGCTCTTCTTATGCCCTCAACCTTTGTCTTTGGGCTAACACCATCACGACCAGTAAAGATATAGCCATTAGGGCTCTTATTTTCTGCTCTACCACGTAGCATTGACCAACTTCTATCAGTCAACAATAAGGTACTTTCATTCTTCGTTTTTGACCGCCATATATGAATTTCACCAGTCTCAAGGTTGACAGCATCCCAGGTTAAGGTAGCCAATTCTTTGAACCTTGCTCCAGTATCAAGAGCCAATACCACAAAATCGTAATTATCCTGTCTCATTTGTTGAGTGGATTCATTGCCTCGTTTTGTTACTGTGGGGTTCAGTTCTGCCAATAACCGTACCTCTTCTTCGATAGTTAAGTACCGTAGCTTACCTTTTGGAGTTGATATTTTTGGTAACTCATATTCACGAACAGCATTTCCACGGGCCTTACACATTTTGTATATGCCCATTAAAAAGTTCTTGTAACTAATAAGGGTTGAATTACTGACACCTTCTTTTTGTTTCTTATCCATTAGATCAGAAACAATAGCAGTTGATATTTGGTGCATATAAAGACCAGTTAAATGTGGTTCAAACCATTTAGCCACACAAACAATACCTTTATAACTGGTTGTGTCTTGTTTTTTCATTAAATACAACTCAACAGCATCTGTGTATTTAATTTCTTGTGGTAATCCAAGAACAATATGTTTTTGAATATCGTCACGCATTTTTCTTTCCAATGCCATTGCATCAGTTTTCTTCTTTGAACCACTAGATTTAATATAATTTTTGCCTTGATGGGCGAATTGAACAAACCAATGT
>Ga0066403_1000102_pt1 | contig 9015 bp, 9 predicted proteins | sample LakWasMeta3_LOW4_2_FD_59490 | JGI IMG/M metagenome (GOLD analysis project Ga0066403, IMG submission 59490) | Freshwater sediment methanotrophic microbial communities from Lake Washington under simulated oxygen tension - Sediment Metagenome 3_LOW4 | ecosystem: Environmental > Aquatic > Freshwater >...
CCCGAAGGCCCCAACCCCCGGCAAGAGCAACTTCGGCGAACTGCGAATAACCTCTGGACTATCACTAACCCGAACCTTGGCCCCACAATGCTCTAGCGCACGGGCCACGCTAAAAAGATTGCCAAGACCGTAATCAACCAAGGTAACTTCACTGCTCATACTGACGCACCTCAACACCCGCAGAGCCGAGATGCCTCCGAACTTCGTCAATCGTTGCTCGCTTATGATGAAGGATATCGGCCATGGCAAAAGCGTCTGCCCCCCCTTGCTGAAGAACCTCCACTGCATGCTGCGCCGTTCCCATACCACCACTCGCAATAACAGGCACATTCACCAACGCAGTAACAGCACGAACCAAGTCAATATCGAAACCCTTGCGAGTTCCTTCCCGATCAACAGAGGTCAACAGTATTTCTCCTGCGCCAAGCTGAACTCCCTTTTTTACCCACTCCAGCACGTCTATTCCGCTACTCTCCCGGCCGGTATCGGTATATGCCTCCCAGCGACCAGGCGAGACCAGCTTGGCCTGGATCGATAAAACCATGCACTGGCTACCAAACTCCCGAGAAATTTCGCTTATCAGCGTCGGTTGGGCGATTGCCGCCGTATTCACCGCCACTTTATCGGCGCCACAGCGTAGCAGGTGCCGCACATCGTCGGTCGAGCGAATCCCACCGCCAACGGTCATCGGAATAAATATCTCTCGCGCCGCACTCTGCACGATGTCGCTTAAGTTGTTACGACCATAGAGACTAGCAACAGCGTCAATATAAATTAACTCGTCTGCTCCCTGTTGGTAATAGCGTAGTGCATGTACAGCCGGTGACCCTATAACCCTCAGCCCCTCAAAGTGAATTCCCTTGATCAGATTAGGGCCTTTGACATCAAGCCTGGCGATAAGCCGTACATTGCTCATCCGTGCTACTCCAACCCGCTCCAAGGCGTTTGGCGTAAGCGCCAATCACCATTCTCAATTTTCCAGAGATGGGGAGAGCGAAAACGGTCGCAGCACGCCAAAAACTCATCTTGCGTCATGTTAACGTACTCTAAAAATTCGCTCTCATAACGAGAGGGATACTCCCCCTCATAGCGCCTCATCAAAGCAATGCCCTCATCTTTTGTAATGTGATGATTGCGTATCTCTTGAGCAGAATCCATCATGGCACGACCGACACCGAATTTAATCCACCGCGTGTAGTAGAAGAACCCGTCAACCTTGTCGTCCAAACTGTTGTACTTTGAATAGGTGCCTTCAGTACGTACCGGATTAGCCTCAAATCCCGTATGCTCGACAGCATAATAATACGCATCTTGCGGGACCCATTTTTTATAATACCCAAGGTATTTGAAATCAATCCTCTTCTTATGCAGCACCTCGGGATCCATGGGCAAATAGCTCATCAGGTCGACCAACGGTACACCTTCATCTAAATAAGCGCCAATCTGTTTCCCACCAAGAAAAACATCTCGCACATCTTTGCCCGCAAGGAAATCAAGTGAGTAACCTTCGCTCTCCACTGCATCATTTTTAGCGGCATATGAAGACGTTTTATGCGAGATCTTCTCACCATACTCCCCTGGCATTTCACCATAAAAAATCAGGGGAATATTCAAGCGAGCTGCCATTTTGGCCACAAAAGTCTTTTGGCCGAGAATGAAGGGTTGAAACGGATGCAAAAGATTGATGGTTGCATTTCTGGTAAGCAAACGATGAATCTTGCCATTCGGCGTATATAGATAATTATCGAAACCGCCGACATGCAGCCAATTCTGGAAATTCTTCCAGCCGATATCGGTATACAAGTGGGGCGACCAAGTCACGGTCAGAGGGTTCATCCCGTATTTATATTTCAGTAAATGTGACTGCATGGCGCTGTCCTTGCCACCACTGCCCCCAACGATACAATCATAGCTCCCATCGGTTTTACGATACTGTCTGCACAGCTCTTGCAGCTCCTGCTCACGCTCCTCCCAGTTGATCTCTCCGGTCTCTTTCAATTCATTGAAATTGCAGGCATGGCAAACACCATTCTCATCGAAAGACATGGTGGTCTTTTTCGAGTCTTTGTTATGCGCATACTCGTTACTAGACATCGGTTGCTGATTCGACATATTGCATTTTTTGCAAAATTGAACATGCCGAGGAAGCCCATACAAAACTTCCAGTTCGCCATCGGGTTTCTCAAATCTGGAAAGGTCGACTGCAGCGCTAGGAGTAATTTTCATCTAAATATTTTCCGTTTTATGGATTTCTTATCCGACACACAAATTAAGTAACGGTATGTTCGCTTGAGTGCGAGCCTCGAGCCTGGGCAAGGTCATCCGGCCTGCCGACATCCAGCCAAGGCTCATGCATCGGATAGACGATAGTGTAGCCGCTTCGCTCCTGAACTCGCATGAACAGTGCAGGCATATCGCAATACTCACCTGGATTTAGTACATCCAGGCATTCCGGGTTCAGCGCATATATCCCGGCATTGATATGGCTACGATATACCGGCTTTTCCTCGAATCCGACAATTTCCACTCCATTTGTATTCACCACACCAAAGGGATTTTGCTGCTCATGCTGGCGCACAGCCATAGTAGCGGTGGCATGGTGACGGATATGGAAATCAAGAATTTCGCTGTAATGCACGTCCGTAATCACATCACCGTTTGTCACAATAAAAGGCATCGCAGTACGCGGCACCATCAAACTCAATGCCCCTGCCGTTCCAAGGGGCATCTCCTCCCGAATATATTCAATGTTGACATCCCAACGTCGGCCATCCCCAAAATAGTCCTCAATCATATTTCCAAGATACTGAATAGAAACATAAAAATTAACAAACCCATCACCCTTGGCTCGCTCAATAATATGTTCCAGCATCGGTTTACCGCGTAGCTCCAACATCGGTTTTGGGCAATTTTCTGTATGGGGACGCAACCGCGTTCCCCGCCCCCCCGCCATGATCACCATCGGATTTACACGCGATGAAGGGGCCAAGATTTCTCCCCAAAGATGCAGACCAACCACCCGGCGCTCAGCATCAACGACCGGGAGTTGATGGACGCGATTGGCCTGCATCAACTGCAGAACCATCTCCCGCCCCATATCACGGGGTGCTACGAGGGGTTGCTTATGAGTAATTTCATCAATCTTGCTATGCAAGCCCAACCCTTTTAGCAAGCCACGCCGAATATCTCCGTCGGTCAAGGTGCCACAAAGAACACCAAGCTCGGAAACTACTAATACAATCTGCATGCTTGACTGATCCAGGCACTGGATAGCCTGTTGAATCGTTGCGCCCTGTGGCAATAGCACCTTGCGCCAGTATTCTGTGTCAACGGATGTCGTCATATCGGTATCACTAAGAATTTCTGCTAGCCGGAAATATCGTGGAACGATTTCTTGAGGATGCCATCCAGAGGAAAATTGGACAGCACCTGAACAATCTTCCGACTCGCCCCTCCATCACCATACGGATTAACCGTCTTCACCAACGCAGATCGGAAATCCGGCGCGTACAAGGTTTGAATGGCCTCAGAAATAGATCGTCTTTCTGGGGGGCAATTGATCACGCTGGAGGCAAGTAGACGACCTTTCTGGCGATCTCCAATATTGACAGTCCCGACCCCCATGCTCGGTGCCTCAGCTAACCCACTTGACGAGTTGCCGACCACTCCGTCGACAAGTCGCAAGCACGACAGGTAGCGCAACTGCCCCAAGGATGAGTATACGCGGGCCGTGGGGTGGTTAGCGACAAAGGCATCCACCATCCCGGCCAATTCCCGGCCACCGGTATCCGCATTTGGCATCGTAAAAATCAGGTGAGTATCGTTCAATTCACCCAAAGCCTCCAAGAGTTCGGCCATTTGCTGCCGTGAACTCCGGCCTTCAAGCGTCACCGGATGAAATGTAACCAACAAGTTCCGCGAACCCAGCTTGAAATCTAGTGAGGCCTCCAACTCCTGCCGACCGAGCAGTTTGGTCCTTTTGATTGCGTCAATGCCCAGCCCACCCACCAGGAATACCCGACCAGGTTGCTCGCCGAGTTGGATCACCCGCCGCCGGTAATCCTCGGCTGCGACAAAATGTAGGTGTGACATCTTTGTAATGGAGTGCCGAATGGCATCGTCGAAGGCACCTTCGGTGAGTTCACCACCATGCAAGTGCGCCACAGGAATGCCGGCTATCAGTGCGGCGGCAACTGCCGCAAAAATCTCGAAGCGATCGCCGAGCACAACTATAAGGTCAGGATCAAGGCGCGCGTAGGCATCGGCATAACCGATCAGACCCAACCCCATGGATTTAGTCACAGCTGTAGCTGAATCGGCACTCAAGAGCATTTCGACCTTGGCATCGATGGAAAAACCAGCCTGTTCAATTTCCCGGTAGGTCAGCCCAAATTCTGGAGATAGGTGCGTGCCAGTAGCCAGCACTTGCAGCTCAAGGCCCTGAGTAACCCGCACATCCTCCATGAGCCAGCGCATTAGCCCAAACTCGGCTCGAGTTCCTGTAACGACGCAAATCTTTCGGCTCATATATCGATCAATTCATCGGCAGCGAAATTTCGCGAGGCTGGGCGACCGATAATTTCGTCCCAGCGCATCGGCGATATACCAGTACCGGGCCGTTTAGTTGCAAGGTTATCGGCACTGAATAGTTCACCGGCCTGAATGAATCGACTGGCCACCAGCGATTTGCGAGCTATCGGCTTGTTTTTTTGTTCGCTTGGACTCGGCCGTTTGATACCGTCACCGAGGGCACGCTCGATGTTACGTATGGCGTCTACCATCGCTTTCAGTTCATGGGGCTCCAGGCTGGCCTGGTGATCGGGACCTGGCAAACTACGGTCGAGGGTAAAATGTTTCTCGATCACCGTAGCCCCTAACGCCACAGCAGCGATGGAAACCTCGATACCGGGAGTGTGGTCGGAATACCCAACATCGACGCCAAAGGCATGCTTCAGGCTGAGCATCGCCCGCAAGTTAACATCCTGCATCGGGGTTGGATACTCGGTCGTGCAGTGCAAGATAACAATGCGGCTACGAGGTGTACCGGCGCGCTCGATAATTTCCATGGCCGCCTCGATCTCCCCTAATCCGGCCATACCCGTCGACAAGATCACAGGCTTGCCGAGACGAGTCACATAGCGCAGTAGCGGCAAATTGGTCAGTTCGCCCGAGGGAATCTTGACCTGATCGATACCCAGCTCAACCAGCATATCGAAGCTATCGGTATCGAAAGCCGTCGAGAGAAATCCAATACCGTGGCGTTGGCACTCCTCGATCAAGGCTTCATGGTCGCTCCGCGACAGTTCGAGCTTACGGACCATCTCATACTGGCTCTCGTCGTCACCAGTGGTACCCTTCTGGTACTCGGCCTTGGGTGCTTCCCGGGATATGATTTTGCTGGTGACAAAGCTCTGAAATTTGACCACATCAGCGCCAGCTGCCGCAGCACTGGCTACCAGCTGTCGGGCCATTTCTAGACTGCCATTATGATTGACGCCGGCTTCGGCAATGATCAATGTCTTCATTTGATTCTCTTGGCAGGAATGCCGACATAAACGGCGCTTGGTTCACAAGGTTTGACCACAACAGCACCGGAACCTATGACCGTATCTGTACCGATGAGCAACCTGGCTTCGCCACTCCCCTGGTTTATGGCTACCCCGGTGCCGATCCAGCAACGTGTTCCGACATGTACGTTGCCTGCGATATGGGCGCCAGGCGCCACATAGACAAAATCATCAATCACAACGTCATGACTGATGGTGGCATTCAAGTTGAAGATCGTGAAGTCGCCAATCTGTATGTTATTGGTGAAGCGTACCCCAGCGCAAACGATAACCCCCTGACGCGCTTCTATAATCTGACGCTGCCCATGACCAAAAGTGGCAGATGGATGGATCAGATTGACAAAACGCAAGCGGCCGGTAAAGCGCTGAGCAATTCGCTGCCGAATATCGCCATCACCGATACCAATGGTGTACCCCAAGTCCGGATAGCGATCTATTTCACTTTCCAGGATCACCTCGCCGGGGAACGACCATGCCTCCAACTCAGCTTGGTCACGGGCGATGTACACCGGCGCAAAACCAAGTTCGCAGGCGATATCGCCCGCCTCTCTTGCCATGCCTGAAGTACCGAAGATACCGAGCCGATTCACCGATCTGTGGCCTCCGGGATTACGCTACTGGGCAGATTAACGACCCGCGCCTCCAACCACTCCGCATTGACCAACTCGCCCTTGCGGCAGTGGGCATAGATGGACAGCCGATTCATCAGAGCCCAGATCGGGCGCGTCATCACTCCTGCATTATTTGTCGCCGCGAGAAGAGCATCGCGTTGCTCCCGGTCGACGCAGATGACTGCATTAAGCCAGTAATTGGAGCGACAGCCAGCCGGTTCTGAAACGAATTGCAGGTCCCCTCCCTTGAAATACTCGGCATAGCGTTCAGCCAATTGGCGCTTCGAGGCAATGAAGACTTCCAACTGCTCAAGTTGGGCACAACCCAGGGCGGCGTTAAGGTTAGGCAGCCGATAGTTGTAACCTATCTCGTCGTGCACATACTCATAGGGATGTGCCTGCTTGGCGGTCGTAGTCAAATGTTTGGCGCGTGCCCCCAAGGCTTCACCGGCGAGGATCATGCCACCACCACCAGTGGTCATGATTTTGTTGCCATTGAAGCTCAGCGTCCCTAGCTCGCCGAAGGTACCTGTGTGACGCCCTTTGTAAAAACTGCCCAGCGACTCGGCGGCATCCTCGACGAGAACCAGATGCCAACGCCGACAAACCTGCAGAAGACCGTCCAGATCAACGGGATGGCCGAAGGTATGCATCGGCACACAGGCACGTATCACCTGTCCATCGCTAGTCCGGCAGAGGCCATCGTCACCCACGCTGGCGTTGTCGACCAGCCAGGCATCCAGAGCAGACGGGGACAAGCCCAGGGTGTCACGGTCCACGTCAATGAACAGCGGCTCTGCACTGCAGTATGCGATTGCATTGCACGTCGCAACAAAGGTAAGCGGCTGGGTGATGACCAGCTCTCCGGGCTCGACACCAGCCAGACGCAAGGCGATATGAAGAGCGGAGGTACCATTCACGGTCGCAACAGCACGTGGGCTACCCGTATAAACAGCCATATCGTGCTCAAAGCGGTCTACGTAGGCACCAACACTGGAAACGAAAGTGGAGGCAATGGTGTTATTTACGTATTCCTGCTCTCTTCCCGCGAACACCGGCGCGTGAAGTGGAATAAATGCATCGCTGCGGTATTGCTGGCGAATGAACTGGATCAGCGTGTCGAACATAGACCTAGACGTTGTAAATATCAGTCTTGTATTTGATCAGGTTCTCCGGTCGAGTGAACCAGTCAACGGTTGCCTGGAGTCCGTCGCGAATACTGTATTCCGGCTCAAAGCCTGTTAACTCGCGGATCTTGGAGTTATCGCACCAGAGACGAAAAACTTCGGATTTCTCCGGACGAATGCGCTGCTCGTCCGTAAGGAATTCGACATCGCTGTTCATCAGTTCGCGAATCAGGTTAAGGGTATCGCCAACCGAGATTTCAAAATTAGAGCCAATGTTCACCGTTTCGCCAACGGCCTTGTCGCAATGGGCCAATGCGAGAAAACCACGACATGTATCGGTGACGTAATTGAAATCGCGCGTCGGGGTAACGTCGCCCAGTTTGATCTGCTTCTTGCCACTGGCGATCTGGCTGATGATGGTAGGAATCACCGCCCGCGCTGACTGGCGTGGGCCATAAGTATTGAACGGCCGGGCAATGGTCAGTGGCAGATCGAAAGCATTGAAGAAACTCATCGCCATGGCATCAGCCGCGATCTTTGAGGCGCTATAAGGTGACTGAGCCTGCAGCGGATGCTTTTCGTCGATCGGTACATATTGCGCAGTACCGTACACTTCACTCGTGGAGGTATGGATAACCCGTTGGACACCATTGTCGAGCGCAGCCTGACAGATGTTGAGCGTCCCCTTTATGTTGGTATCGACATAGCTGTCCGGTGCGACATACGAATAAGGAATGGCAATCAAGGCTGCCAGGTGGAAGACAGCGTCCACCCCCTTGGTGATATGTTTGCAGTAGTGCGGGTCGCGTACGTCACCATTCAGAACCTCAATGTCGTCACGACACTCCACATCCTCAAGCCATCCCCAGTAATTGAATGAGTTGTACTGGGACAAGGCTTTCACCTTGTACCCCTGGCGAACCAGAAGTTCGGTGAGGTGGGAGCCGATAAAACCGTCTGCCCCGGTGACGAGTACTGTTTTCATGGTCATCAAAACTTGCTTTGAATGGTGGGCGCAAACTCTACGCAAAGGCAATATTCAGCAATCGAGGTAATTTCCTCTGGGAACAATCACTCCAGATTGGATCTGAATCACAAGTAACAGGCGCAAAGGCCCGCCACTGCGTTAATTTGACCACTCGACATTTCGTAGTGGTGCACGTATTGGTGCACGTTTTTCATGGGCTTACCTGATCCGTCGTGAGAAGGTTATTTTAACCGCCAACCCCGGAGGATTGGCGTTTGGCTTTCATCTTTCACCCCTCCGCAATGATTCGCCGCAAGTCGTCGTCGGTTACATCCGAAGGGCGCAACGGTCTTCCGAGAGTACAGGCACGCTCATAAAGAATTATGTCCTGCTGTACCAATGCGGTAATTAGCTGCTGGTCTGTGGCCTCTTCCACACTTTCAGGCGAACGATAGCCAGGTGTGCGGGCCTCAAGCGCTTGGACACGACGATTAAAGGATGCTGTGGTCATTTTTGGTTTCCTCAAGTGATTTAATGCGGGCTTCCAATTCAACTGTTTCGATACCTTTGCGTCTCGATTCCAGCATGCTCATGATGGTCGCCGCCTCGCCAGGCAGAAGGCCGCCGGAAGCCATCGAAGCGATAACTAGCGCTTGGGCATCGGCCACACCTTGCGCGTCGCTGGTGGTCGGCAATTCGATAGCAATAGGCCGCTCTTTCGCCGGGGGGATAAGCCGTTCAAG
>Ga0066403_1000103_pt1 | contig 8997 bp, 4 predicted proteins | sample LakWasMeta3_LOW4_2_FD_59490 | JGI IMG/M metagenome (GOLD analysis project Ga0066403, IMG submission 59490) | Freshwater sediment methanotrophic microbial communities from Lake Washington under simulated oxygen tension - Sediment Metagenome 3_LOW4 | ecosystem: Environmental > Aquatic > Freshwater >...
TTCGCAATCGAGATGCGCGAGTTCTACGAGCTCTTGTTTTTTCTCAAACGCCTGGATCAGATTTTCAGCGTTGAGCTCACCGTTTCTTTTGAGATCGTTGATGATGATAACGAGAAGACTTGAAACAAGTTCATCAGCTTCGAGTTCACCCACTCGTTCTGAAGCAAGAGAATGAATTTTAATAATCGCGTCCGATAGTTTCATGCTGCGATCATCTCGGAAAAAAATCAGAACGAAAATTAAATTTTTGTTAAAGCTTCTTGCAAAGCTTAAGGAGACTTGGAGAAACGTCGTGCTTAAACGAAAATTACTTCAGACTTAAAATTATTTTCCCTGTGGTTTTTCCACTCTCAAGTGCTTTGTGTGCCTCATCGACTTTCGCAAAATCATACACTGTCGTTAAGGGTCCTTTAATGTTTCCGCTCTCAATGAGTGAAATCAGGTGACGAGTGGCCTCAATGAACAATTCTTTTTTATCAAACAAATAAGAAAGATTGAAAGCAATCACGCTCTTATTATCGCTGGTCATATCGAGAGGATTAAAGCGCGGTGTTTTTAAATACATCCTGATGAGTTTTATCCAGTCTATTTTTCCGCCTTGTTTAGGCATCATGGTATGAAAACCATAAACAAGAAGTTTTCCCGAAGAGGCCAGATGTTCATAAGAATATTTCAGAGTCTCGGCCCCATTGGCATCAGCGATAATGTCAAAGCCTGCAGGAGAAATCTTTTCGACTTCTTTCCACAAATTTTGAGACGACTTATCAATCACAAAATCAGCTCCCAAAGATTTTACAAAATCAACTTTGTGAGATGAACCGACAATGCCTGTGACTTCAAATTCTTTCCATTTTGCAAGTTGCACAAGAGCACTCCCCACACCGCCTCCTGCTGAATGAATCAGGATTTTAGCTCTCGCAGGAATCACGATGTTTTGAAAAAGCGCATGATAGGCCGTGAGATAGACCGCTGGAAATCCGGCCGCCTGTTCGAGCGACATATTTTGCGGCAAGTGAAAAACCAGATCTTCTGCCACACAAAGATGGGATGTGTAACCACCAAAACGTGTCACACCAAAAACTTTGTCGCCAGATTTGAACCTGGTGACGTTGCTTCCTACCCTCTCCACAATTCCCGAAACTTCAAAACCCGGAGTTATGGGCCATCCCACAAACTCTTTGGCACTTTTGTAAAGGCCCCATCTGACGACGATGTCAGCGTAGTTGACGCCTGCAAAGTGAACGTTGATAAGGACTTCGTTCTCAGCTGGAATAGGATCAGGAAATTCCTCAATTTTGAGAACGGAATAGTCGCCAGGCTTATGGATCATGATTTTTTTCATGATTTAAGTATGGCATAGTTTATTCCACACCGCTTAAGACTTTCTTGATATGCCGGGAAAATTGTCAAACAAGAGCAATGTCTGCTTAAATATCTGTTACAGATAAAACTTTTTTGGGAATGATATTGCTTAGAATTTTGACGTTTCTATTCATTGTTATTTCAATGCCGGCCCATTCTCAAGTGACTTTTGAAGAATCCCGGGCGGCTTCCATTGTCATCGCTAAATGGCTTTCACGCTCGACAGGCCATTTCGATTTTCTTTCTGCGACTCCAGTGGCACCCAAAAGAGCTGGTGATAAATTCATGATTAGTTTTGCTCCTGCCAGACAATACGCTTCCGACTATGGACTTTCATTTCAGCAAATCAGACGAGATCAAAATGTCACAGATGCCTACCGCGTTCTTGGCTTTAACACTGATGAATTTTCCAAAACAGTTAATCTCACCAGGCTACATCTCAACTGGGGGATTACCAATGATTACGATTTCACATTCAGCTATCTCAAAACGAATGATGATATTTCCGGATGGGGTGTCGGCGTAAAACAACTGCTGATTAAATACCGCTATTTTTACTTATCACACAGAATTCAAATAGGTCGTTCAGAGCTGAATTCCTATTTTGACAACTGGGTTCTGGTCAATGATCTGTCGATGTCACTGTATTTTACTTTGGTTGATCTCTATACCGGAGTAAGACACAGCGCTGGCCGGGTCAATTTCTATTCTTCAACATCCCAGCTCAATCTTCCTCGCATTGATTATTTTTCGAAACTCTCGGAACTGGAAGTTTATTACGGAATTGTCTTTGCCACTTCTACAAACACGAGACTTACATTTCAAGGAAATAAAAATGGAGAAGAACTATCGTTAGGAGCGAAATTTTCATTTCACTTTGATTCATTGTTGCCAACCTTTAACTCTGGCTGGTTCAGAGACCCGAGGTACATAAAACAATGAAAAAGTTTATGACCTCTTTCATTTTTGCTCTCCTCGTACTCTTCACCGGGTGCAGTCAAAAGCCTTCTGTCTTTACCAAAAAAATTGAAAAAGACACGGGAGCGCTCTCCATTAAGAACACCAGTGCTTTTCTCGGTGCGGTTACCATCGGCAATACACTTGATCATGAAATTTTTGTTCAAGCTTCCGGCGGGCTGGATTTATCCAATCTCAATGTGACTCTTGTTACGAGCGATGATTTCTCTTTCACTGGTGGAACTTATCCGGGAACAGGTGGAACATGCGGCACGACTCTCAACTCAGGTGATATTTGTAAAATGGTCATTCGCTTTGAGCCGACTAAAATAAGCAGTCAAAGCGCCCAATTTAATTTTACCTTTTCAGACAGCCTGGCCAGCCGAAGCTTCAGTTACCTTTTAACAGCTGACTCACATCCTATCTTAACTTTCGAATATGGAAGCTCTTATGATTTTGGAAATAAATTTGTTGGATCATCCACCGATTTGAAAATTAAAATCTCAAACACTGGACGCGTAGTCGCTGAAAACATCACCATTAACAACATGTCTGCTCCTTTTTCATTTAAAGGAGGCAACTATCCTGGCACTGGTGGAGATTGCGGATCGCAACTGTCTCCCGGACAGAGCTGTAACATCATCATTAATTATTCTCCGGTCAGCCGCGGTCAGCACCTTCAGGACATTGTTCTGAACTATCTCAACAACGGACGCACAGAAGGAAATACTCTGCATCTGATTGCCTGGGGATTTACTCCCGCGGTCTTAAGTTTTACCTCCAGCAGCGACGACTTCGGGACAGTCGCCAGTGGATATAATCACACAAAAACGTTGACTCTTACCCACACCTCGGGAGACGTCGCGGCCAATCTGATTACGTTGTCAGGGCTCACTACTCCCTTCAGCCGCACGGGCGGCACTTGCGGAACGGTTCTGACTATTGATCAACATTCGTGCACAATCGTTGTCACTGTAAATTCTGCTTTGTCTTCTGACTGGAGTACTCCTTACAATCTTTCCTACTACAACGGCATTCAGACGATTACTGCTTCAAAAACATTAACAGCTTCAACCCGCGTGAAGCCGACATTAAGTTTTTCAATCAGCGGAAACTATGATTTTGGAGCAGTGACAAGAAATACGACGGCCACCGCCACATTAACTGTCACCTATGTCAGCGGAGAAATTCCTGCGACCAATATAAGTTTCAGCGCACTCACCGCACCGTTTAGTTTTAATGGCGGGACTTGCGGAACAACATTGAGTAATGGTTCATGCACAAAAATAATTAAGTTCTCACCAACGGGAAATTATAAAAACCCCACAGTTCTGCCGGAGCTTCAAATTTCATACAATGATACTCTGGCCACAATCAGTGCTCCTGCGATTTACTTAAAGGGCAGCAGCGATGCTCTTTTGACGAATTCCTCCGGCACATTTAATTCAACAGTCACTGGCTCAACGACTGAAAAAACAATTACCCTTTTTAACTACAGTGGAATAAGTGCAACGACTATTTCTGCCCGCGCTTTGAGTGCTCCATTTGCTTTTAAGGGCGGAAGCTATCCGGGAACAGGAGGAACTTGTGGATCAACGTTTGCTCCAGCCACAGCGGGTACAATTTATTCAAGCTGTACTATCGTATTGCTTTTTTCACCGACTCAAGAAACAACTTCAAATCAAAATTTAATTCTGGATTTTAATAACGGAGTTCAGGATACGACCCTCTCGATTTCTCTTTCCGGAACAGGTGCGCCGGCTGCAATGCTCTCGATTGAAAATAAATCCTTTCCCACTACTGGATTAAATTCGGAAGTGGCCTCTCTAACCAGAGTCAAAGTCACGAATACCGGAACAGTTAGTGCGACTTCGATCCCTTCTTTGCCGTTGCCTGCGGGATTTATTTACCGAGGAGGATCGTATCCGGGGACTAATGGAACATGCTCCTCCGCGCTTTCAGGAGGACTCTCCTGCTATCTGGACATTCTGTTTAAACCAACTGTAGTCAAAAACTATTCTGAGACAGTGACGATGTCCTATTACAATGGCGCTGTGACAACTGCTGCAACTTTCACCCTCGACGGCATTGGAGAAAATCGATCAGAACTTTATCTTTCAAATTTTGATACTCTTCGCTTTCCCGGAACAATTTATGTCGGAAGCTCTACTACTCAGACAATTCAACTTGGTCACGGCGGCAGTCTCGTTTATGCCACAGATATTCTGATTTCATCTTCATCTGCAGATTTCAGTGTCGTCAGCAGCACGTGTCCATCAATGATGATCAACGGAGAACTTTGCACACTCACTGTCCGCTTTGCTCCAGGAAGTGCTGGGGACAAACCGGGGACCTTGAATGTTAATTACCAGGTGAACGGTGTGAACATGACAGAATCGCGCCAATTAGCCGGGACAGGCTATGATCCGGCGGTTTTAACTTTTTCAGAAACGACCTGGAACTTCGGTGCTCAACCGATTAACAACAGCATTGATAAAGTTATCACCGTCACTAAAAGTGGTTACCCTACTCTTTACGGTAACAGTGTCACACCAGGTTTATTGGCAGGAACTGGATTTCAGTACAAAGGGGGAACTTATCCTGGCACAGGAGGAACATGCCCCACAACGTTCCCCGCAACTTATTCGACGTGCACAGTAGTTCTCACTTTTACTCCTACCGCCTACACGACTTACAATGCTCAATTTAAACTGACGTACAACAATGGCATCACTTCGGTAAACTCGACACTGCCGCTTTCGGGAACCGGTAAGGCTAAACTCACTTTCAACTTGAGCACTTATGATTTCGGACAAATTATTCAATCCACAAGTTCAGAAAGAACAATTACAATCAGCAACCCTGGACCTACAGCGTTTTCAGCAATTTCCAAACCAGTTTTAAATGCGCCTTTTGCTTACAAGGGTGGAACTCATCCGGGAACTGGAGGAACTTGTCAGACATCGCTTGCAAGCAATCAAAGCTGTACGCTTGTGATTGTCTTCTCTCCGCTAACAACCGGTGTGCAAAATCAATCACTGACTTTTACCTATGATGATGGCTTCATTGCCAATGCCCAATCTTCCGCCACTCTTCAGGGAGAAGGGATCGCTCAAGCGATCATTGGTCTTTCAGACGGAAATCCTTTTAATTTTGGAACAACCAATGTCAACGGAACGATTAATAAAACGTTTACCCTGACAAATTCAGGAAGTGTTTCCGGAACTAATGTCACTCTTTCGTTCACTTCAGCTTTTAAATTTCTCGGAACTGTTTTTCCCGGCACAGGCGGCACATGTACAACAACACTGGCCGCAGGCTCTAACTGTACAATCGTTGTTTCCTTCACCCCCACAGCGGCTACTTCCTACATCGGCAACATGACCCTGAACTATGACGATGGACTGCGAACTCAAACTGAGTCCAAAGAACTGCGTGGAACGGGATCAGCTGTCTTGAAACTTGAAAAATATTTCGGATTGATTGCGCTCAGAAAATTTCCGGTTCAGGACCTGGAAAATTTTCTGAACAAAAAGAATTACACATCTAAAATTTATAAAAAAATGCAACTCGATGACATCAATGGTGACGGTATTGAAGATAAATTACTTTCGTTAAACGGTTCCCTCTATACTTTTATGGGGATAAGTGGATTTGATTCGAAACTTATTTTTAAAATTCAAAATCATTTTAAAAAAGAATTTTTTCAGGGAATGGCGGTCGTCAAGATGTCAAAAGATTACAACAACGACCACGTAAATGATTTTCTCGCTCCGATCTATAAACAAAACGGAGATCAATTCGAGCTTGCAGGCTATACTCTTTACTGCGCAAGGACTGGAAATGTCATTGAGCAGTTTCTCTAATCTTCCTTTTGTAGAATAAAAATTCTATAATTTAGACAAATGTATAAGCTCCGAAATTATCAACAAGAAGCCGTAGACAATACGATTAAGTATTTTCAAAAAAAACGCGATCCCGCGTTGATCGTTCTTCCTACTGGTGCAGGAAAATCTCTGGTCATTGCAGAGCTTGCGAGAATTGCCAAAGGACGCGTTCTTGTTCTCGCTCACGTCAAAGAACTTGTTGAGCAAAACCATTCCAAATACGAAAGCTACGACCTTGAAGCCGGAATTTTTTCGGCAAGCCTTGGAAAAAAAGACTGGAGCCAGAAGGCCATTTTCGGAAGTGTGCAATCCGTTGCACGTGCCCCTGATGAATTTTTTAACGACTTTTCTTTGCTTGTTATCGATGAATGCCATCGCGTAGATGAAGAGGGCGATACTCAATATCAGGACGTCATCAGAAAACTTCGCGCACGCAATCCCAACCTTGCCATTCTTGGCCTGACGGCAACCCCGTATCGCATGGGCATCGGCTGGATTTATGAATATTCTCACATCGGTGAACTCAAAACTGAACAGCCTAAGTTTTTCAAACAATGCGTGTATGAACTTCCTCTCTCGTACATGATAAAAAATAAATTTCTCACTCAACCTGTTAAAGTCGACATACCGGTAACGTGTTACGATTTCTCAGAACTCACTGAAAAAAATCGCATGTACACTCTTTCTGAAGTGGAAGAACTTTTAAAAAATCAAAAGCGACTGACTCCCCTGATTGTAAAAAATATTGTCGATATTACAGAACGCTTTAACCGCAAAGGCGTGATGATTTTCAGTAGTACAGTCAACCACGCAAAAGAAATTATGGACTATCTGCCAGAAGGAGAGGCCCGCGTTGTTCTCGGGGACACAGAGATCAGCGTACGTGATCAGATTGTTGAAGAATTTAAGCAGAAAAAATTTAAATACCTGGTGAATGTTTCTGTTCTGACGACTGGCTTCGATGCTCCTCACGTCGATGTTATTGCTATTCTGCGGCCGACTGAATCCAATTCACTTTACCAGCAGATTGTCGGGCGCGGCCTTCGCCTTGAACCTGGAAAATCTGATTGCTTTATTCTCGACTACACCGGAATGGGACATGATATTTATACTCCGGAAATTGCAGACAAACGACCATCAAAAGAAACTGTGCCTGTCTTAGTTCCGTGCCCACAATGTGGATTTGAAAATAATTTCTGGGGTTATGTTGATTACGACGGCGATCTCATCGAGCACTTTGGAAGAAAATGCAGAGGAGCTAACCAGGATCCTTTCACCATGAAAGTCACTCCTTGCGGCTTCCGCTTTCGCTTCAAACTTTGCCACTCATGCGGTCAGGAAAATGATGTCACCGCAAGGGCCTGTGAAAAATGCAAAGCCGTTTTAATCGATGCCGATGCCAAATTAAAACAAGCGAAGCTTTCCAAAAATGCTCACGTGCTCACGCCGGATAAAATTACATTTGAAGAACGAACAGATAAGAATGCCAATCCTTATCTTGAGGTCCGCTACTATGATGCCGATGCACAATATGTGAGTGAAGCCCACTTCTTCAACAATCCTTCTTCGATTAAAAAATTCAACATCAATTTTCTTCGCTCTCATTTGCGAAGACCTGAGCTCGCTGTTGATCTCACAAATCCTAAAGAAGTCATCAAATACCAGAAGCTTCTCCGTCTTCCCTCTTTTGTCATTGCCCGCAAGCAGGACAAATTCTGGAAAATCACGGAAAAAGTTTTCAGCGAAGAACTTCTCTAAAATTATTGTCTGTAGCTTTCCAAGAAATCACCAAAATGGTTCAGAGCTGTTTTCAAATCTTCAGCGTGTGGAAGAAACACAATGCGCACGTGATCTGGCTCAGGCCAGTTGAAGGCGCGGCCGTGCACGAGCAGAATTTTTTTCTTCTGCAAAAGATCCAGCACTAATTTTTCATCATTGATAAGATTGAATTTCTTGGCATCAAGCTTAGGGAAAGCGTAAAGAGCACCTTTAGGTTTAACAACACTCACGCCGGGAATTGAATTTAAGATTTCAGTACAAAGGTTTCTTTGCACTGTCAGACGTCCATCAGGAGCCGTGAGATCGTTTATGCTTTGGAATCCACCAAGCGCTGTCTGAATGGCGTGCTGACAGGGAACATTCGCACACAAACGCATGGTCGATAAAATATCAAGTCCCTCAATATATCCTTTGGCATTGGTTAAATTTCCCGACAACATCATCCAGCCGACACGAAAACCAGCGGCCCTGTAGACTTTGGAAAGCCCTCCGAAAGTCACGGTGAGGATATCTTCTGAAAGGGCGGCCGTTGTTACATGTTGTGTTTTATCGTAGAGAATCTTGTCATAAATTTCGTCAGAAAATAAAACCAGATTATGTTCTCTGCAAAGTTTGATCACTTCAAGAATGAGCTCTTTGGAATACACCGCACCTGTCGGGTTATTCGGATTGATGAGAACGATCGCTCGAGTGCGCTTCGTAATTTTTTTGCGCATATCACTTATATCCGGAAACCAGTCCGCAGTTTCATCGCAGCGATAATGAACTGCGCGGCCGGATGATAGATTCACGGCGGCCGTCCAGAGTGGATAATCGGGCGAAGGAAGAAGCACTTCATCTTCGTCGTTCAGCAAAGCCTGCATGGCCATAACGATGAGTTCAGAAACGCCGTTGCCGATATAAATATTTTCAACATCGACGCCTTTCACGCCGCTGTTTTGATAATCAAGCACGATCGCTTTGCGCGCAGAAAAAATCCCTTTCGATTCGCAATAGCCCTGAGCATTCGGGA